>ENA-OZKX01000002-OZKX01000002.1-human-gut-metagenome-genome-assembly--contig:-NODE-2-length-170453-cov-19.660225_pt1 | contig 170453 bp, 147 predicted proteins | sample MGYA00244831_ERZ653774 | MGnify/ENA primary metagenome ERZ653774 (study PRJEB26926, sample SAMN06165314) | human gut metagenome | biome: ENVO:00009003; feature: ENVO:2100002; material: ENVO:00002003...
GGCTGCGCGAAACGCGCCTTTTGCGGCGTATGTTTTCTTATGCCAGGCGGCCTAAAGGGACTGTTCTTTTTTGTTATGCTTTCTCCCAGTCCGCGGTGAGGGTGACAGAGACGGTGGTACGCCAGTCCGTTTCGCCGTCGGCGGTTTTGGCAAAGAAGGCGGAGGCGGGCAGAAGCTCCACCCTCTCCCCTGCCGCGTTCAGCCAGCCGGCGAAGCGATAGCCGTCGCGCACCGGCTGCGGGTAGGCGCACAGGTACACGTTGCCGCCGGAGGCCATAGGCACCGCCGCCTCATAGGTAACGGCATTAACGCCGTCGTCCAGCGTCAGGGACCAGGGGTAGCGGCTCTGCTCCGTCAGCCGCCAGGCGGCGCGGAGCACGATCGACCTCTCCCCCGTATCTCCGGGTCTGATGGACGCCGCGAAGTCCGCTGTCAGGGGGTCCGGCACCGTCGTCCAGACCTTTCCGCCGGCGGTGTCATACCGGCCCGCCCAGCCCAGGAACGCATAGCCGCCGTTGGGCGGCGTCTCCGGCTGTGGCAGCGCCAGGGGCGTATCGGACAGCGCGGCCATGTCCACGGTACCCTCGGCCAGGATCAGGGGCACGCCGCTATCGTCGAAGGTATCGTTGTATATGGTATAGTGCAGAACACCGGCAAGGGGCTCCGGCTCCGGTTCCGGCGGAACATACGGCTCCTGCTGGACCGGCGGGGTGTCCGGCGTTGCGGGGACGGGATCCTCCGCTGTGCCGCCGCCGGTGACGGCCACCGCCGTCATGGCCGACAGGCCCACCAGCATAATGGCGATCTTTTTCCACTTGGCGGTCTTCTTTTTCAGCGCGGCGGCACTTTCCGCGGCGGAGGCCTCGCCGGGAAGGACGGTGTCCGGCGGCAGGACCTCCGGCGGGAGGGCAGCGCACTCCGGTGGAGGGGCGGCGTGCTCCTGCGCCAGGGTGAACTCCTTGTTCTTCTCTTCCATGGCTTATTTCATGTGTACGTCCATCTGAGGGAAGGGGCACTCCACACCCAGACGGCGGAAGCCCAGCAGCAGCTCACGGTTCAGGGCGCGGGCGCCGGCGTAGATGTTCTTCTCCGCCACCTTCACCCAGAAGCGCAGGACGATGCCGGAGGCGTCCAGCGTCTGGACACCCAGGTACTGGGGCGTATCCAGCATCACGTCGCCCCGGGCGCGGAAAATCTCCTCCAGCAAGGTGGGCAGCTGCGCCTCCAGCTTCTCCAGGTCTGTCTCATAGGGGATGGAGATATCGCTGACAGACCAGGAGTTGTTATCGGAACGGTTGAGGATATTCTTCATCTCCGAGTTGTTGATGATTTTCACATTGCCGCCGCCGTCGGTGATGGAGGTGGTGCGGATTCCGATCTTGGTGACCACGCCCCGGAAACCGTTGACCTCCACGATGTCGCCCACGTTGTACTGGTTCTCCAGCAGCATGAAGGCGCCGATGACCACGTCAGCGATGAGACTCTCGGCGCTGAAGCCGACCACCAGAGCCAGCACGCCGACGCTGGCGATGATGGTGCCCACGTTAACGCCCAGCAGGGACAGACTCTGGCAGACGATGATGATGCCGGCCACATATTTGACCAGGCTGCTCAGCAGCGACAGCACAGACCCGCCCCGGTGGGTGCGGGGCTTGATACCGTGCAGAATGAAGATGACCAGGTTGGACACCAGCAGCACCAGCAGGACCATGACAGCCAGCTTTAGCAGGGCGGTGAGCTTCAGAGAAAAAACAGCCTTCAGCTCCGTGAAGTCAACGATGTCGGTGAAATAGCCCAGGGCCACCACCGCCGCGAGAAGCAGCAGGTAGACAAGCATACGCACAGGTGACTTTTTTGTGCCATCGGATCTCATATCAAGTGACCTCCCCGTTTCATTTGTGTCAATGGTATCTTACCACAAAGTGACAGAAAGTGCAACGAAATACCGGCTGTGTCCACTGGCGGAAAGCGGAAATGCGCCGCAAAATGCACGGAAAACGGCAGCGCGGTACCGGGAATGACCGGTGGACGGATTTTTTACAAAAGAGCTCTTGACAACGGCGCCGCAAGGTATTATAATCGGCGCTCTGAGAGAGATAATTGTCTATACTACACAAAAGAAGGGAGCGATTTCTGTGAAAACAGCACATAAAAGAAGGGAGCCCATCGACTTGACCCAGGGGCCGTGCTGGAAGGTGATCCTCCTGTTTTCTCTGCCGGTGATCCTGTCCTACCTTTTGCAGCAGGTGTACTCCATCAGCGACGCGGCCATCGTTGGTCAGACGCTGACCGCCGCCGAGGTGGCCGGCGTCAACGATACCAATTCTCTGGTGTTCATCTTTTTGCAGTTCGCCTTCGGCGTCAGCGCGGGCTTCTGCGTCATCACGTCCTACTATGTGGGCATGCACGACGAACGGGGCGTACGGCGCTCGCTGGCCACGCAGCTGCTGCTGTCCGCCGCGCTGACGGTGGTGCTGACGGCGCTGGCGCTGGTGCTGCTGGATCCCATGCTGGCGTGGATCAACGTGACGCCCGCCCACCACGAGGTGTACACCGCGGCGCACACCTACTGCGCCATCATCTTCGCCGGTATCGGCGCGCAGCTGTTTTACAACTTCATCTGCTCCTTCCTGCGCGCCATGGGCGATTCCGTGACACCGCTGCTGTTCCTGCTGTTCTCCACGGTGCTGAACGTGGGGCTGGATCTGGCGTTCATTCTGGTGTTCCGCTGGGGCGTGGCGGGCGCAGCCCTTGCCACGGTGCTGGCGCAGCTGGTCAGCACCATCGGCTGCTTTATCTACGCCTTTGTGCGCTATCCGGTGCTGCGCCTGCACCGGGAGGACTGGCGCATCACCATGATGGATGTGAAACGGCACCTGACCCGCGGCATTCCCCTTGGCCTGCAGTTCTCCGTGCTGGCCATCGGTATCATCGTCATGCAGGGCGGCGTGGTGCAATTCGATATGCGGGACGGTGTGATGGTGTCCAACGCGGCGCAGAATGGCTTTGGCGCAGCCAACCGGCTGTTCAATCTGGTGGCCACGCCCATGAACGCGCTGGGCGGCGCCATGACCAGCTTCACGGCGCAGAATCTGGGCGCAGGTCAGTACGACCGCATTCGCCGGGGCACGCTGCAGGCGCTGGGCATGGTGTCCATTCTGGCGATTCTGGCGGCGGGCACGGGTCTGCTGCTGACAAGGGGCGACTTCTGCTACCATGTGTTCCTCAGCGCCGACAAGGTGACGCCGGACGCGGTGCGCTACGGCAACTCGCTGCTGTATGTGGACTTCTCCATGTACCTGTTTCTGGGCTTCGTCTTTGTGGTGCGCAACTGTGTGCAGGGCATCGGGCGCAGCGGCTTCGTGCTGGGCGCAGGCGCGGCAGAGCTGGTGGCGCGTATCACCGTGTGTCTGGTGCTGCCGGGGCTGTTTGCCGGCGGCGCCGTCAGCGCCGATGCACCGGCCATGGCCTTCTACGCCCTCTGCGCCGCCGACCCCATGGCGTGGATCGCGGCGGATACGGTGCTGTGCATCCCCTTCTTCCGCAACATACTCAAGAAGAACTATGGCTACCTGCGCAGCGGCCGCGCATAAGAGCATAAGAACCTAAAAGGGAGCACCGCTGCGGCGGTGCTCTTTTTTGATGGCCGCGGATCGGGACGCCGCAGGACGCCGTTCCCTGCGCAGGCAGTCTTCTGACGTTTCCTTTGAAGAAACTTTCGCGTTTTAAATCTATCGGTTTGTGCTGTAAATAACGTTAAAAACCAGGCAATTTACAATAATTTCCTCTTATGAAAACAATCTTTTTTCTTATGTTGACTTTTGGTGGATTTTGTGTCATTCTTTTGTTTAACTTATAATTTCCAAGCGCCGCGCGGACACGCCTCCGCGCAGTGCAGACGGAAGGAGTGACCCCCTTGAGCAGACTCGACATCAAGAACCCAAGCCGCGCCCAGACCGTGGTGGACAATCTCTACCGCGACGTGGAGCGCCGCATCGCCGCCAGTCCTCCGGGCCTCTGTCCGGTGGATATGTCCCTGTCGTTTTTGCAGCTGTGCCACGCCCAGTCCTGCGGCAAGTGCGTGCCCTGCCGTATCGGTCTGGGGCAGCTGAGCAAGCTCATCGCCACCGTGCTGGACGGCACCGCCGACATGAGCACCCTGGCCATTATCGAGAAAACGGCGCGGACCGTGGTGAACACCGCCGACTGCGCCATCGGGCGCGATGCCGCCCGACTGGTGCTGGACGGGCTGGAGGGCTTCCGGGATGACTACGAGGAACACATCCTGCACCACCGCTGTCTGGCGGGCTTGCAGCTGCCGGTGCCCTGCGTGGCCCTGTGTCCCGCCGGTGTGGACGTACCCGGCTATATGGCCCTGATAGGCGAGGGACGCTGCGCCGACGCGGTGCGGCTGATCCGTAAGGACAATCCCTTCCCCGTGGCCTGCGCCTATATCTGCGAGCACCCCTGCGAGGCGCGGTGCCGCCGGAATATGATCGACGATGCCATCAACATCCGCGGGCTGAAGCGCTACGCCGTGGACACTGCCGGAGACGTGCCCCAGCCCCCCTGCGCGCCGCCCACCGGCAAGAAGGTGGCCATTATCGGCGGCGGGCCCAGCGGCCTGAGCTGCGCCTATTACCTGGCCCTGATGGGTCACAAGGTGACGGTATTCGAGGAACGGGAGAAGCTGGGCGGTATGCTGCGCTACGGCATCCCCAACTACCGCTTCCCCCGGCACCTGCTGGATGCGGAGATCGCCTCCATCCTCTCTTTGGGCATTGAGGCACACACCGGCGTGACCGTGGGCACCCAGCTGTGGATAGAGGACCTGCTGAAGGAGTATGACTGCCTGTACATCGCCATCGGCGCCCATCAGGACAAGAAAGTGGGCATCCCCGGCGAGGACAGCAAGAACGTGATGTCCGCGGTGGAGATGCTGCGCTCCATAGGCGACGACGTGATGCCGGACTTCACCGGCAAGCGGGTGGTGGTCATCGGCGGCGGCAACGTGGCTATGGACGTGACCCGCAGCTCCATCCGCCTGGGGGCGGAAAAGGTGACGTGCGTGTACCGCCGCCGCATCGAGGACATGACCGCTCTGCCGGACGAGGTGACGGGCGCCATGGCCGAGGGCGCGGAGATCGCCGCCCTGATGGCCCCCTCCCACATCGAGGCCGACGAGGATGGCAATGCCGCCGCGCTGTGGGTGCAGCCCCAGATCATCGGCGAGGCGGACAAGTCCGGGCGGCCCCGGCCCAACAAGGCCGACCTGCCGGAGGTACGCATCCCGGCGGACATCATCGTGGTGGCCATCGGCCAGGGCATCGAGATCCAGGGCTTCGAGCAGGCGGGCGTACCCATCAAGCGCGGCACGTTTGTGGCGGGGCTGTCCGGTCAGGTGGGCGACATGGATAACGTATTCGCCGGCGGCGACTGCGTCACTGGCCCCGCCAGCGCCATCCGCGCCATTGCCGCCGGCAAGGTGGCGGCGGCCAACATCGACGAGCACCTGGGCTTCCGGCATGAGATCAAGGTGGAGCTGGACATCCCGGCACCGCGGCTGAACAACCGCGCACCCCACGGACGCATCAACACCACGGAGCGCGAGGCCTGCGAGCGCCGGTGCGACTTTGAGGATATCGAGTGCGGGCTCACCGAGGAGGGCGCGCGGACCGAGGCGTCCCGCTGCCTGCGGTGCGACCACTACGGCTACGGCATTTTCCGGGGAGGGAGGAACGAAAAATGGTAACTCTGACCATCGACGGGCGGACCGTATCGGTGCCGGAAGGCACCACCATTCTGGAGGCGGCCCAGACCCTGCGGATCAGCATCCCCACCCTGTGCTATCTGAAGGACATCAACGAGATCGGCGCGTGCCGCATCTGCATGGTGGAGGTGGAGGGCTATGCACGGCTGGTGCCCTCCTGCGACAGCGCTGTCAGCGAGGGCATGGTGGTGTACACCAGCTCACCCCGTGTCCGCGAGGCCCGGCGAGTCAATCTGCGGCTGCTGCTGAGCCAGCATGAGACGAAGTGCACCAAGTGCACCCGCAGCGGCAACTGCAAGCTCCAGCAACTGACCAACGACTATAACCTGCTGGGCGACCACTATATCGACGACCTGAAGAACATCCCCACGGACTACTCCAATCCGGTGGTGCGTATCGAAAACCGCTGCGTGAAGTGTATGCGGTGCATCCAGGTATGCGAAAAGATCCAGGGCATGGGCATCTGGGACCTGATGGGCACCGGTACTCGCACCACCGTGGGCGTGGCCCACACCAGGACCCTGGGCGAGAGCGACTGCACCTTCTGTGGCCAGTGCATCACCCACTGTCCCGTGGGCGGTCTGCAGGAGCACGACGACACCGGCAAGGTGTTCGACGCGCTGGCGAACAAGGACCGGATCACCGTGGTGCAGGTCGCACCGGCGGTGCGGGCGGCCTGGGCAGAGTTTTATCATCTGGACCCCAAGTTTGCCACGGCGGAGCGCATGGTGACGGCGCTGAAGACCATGGGCTTCGACTACGTATTCGACACAGACTTCGCCGCCGACCTGACCATCATGGAGGAGGGCAGTGAGTTCATCGAGCGCTTTACCCACCGGAACAAATATCACTGGCCCATGTTCACCAGCTGCTGTCCCGGCTGGGTGCGGTTCCTGAAGGGACAATTTCCGTCGTATACGGAAAACCTGTCCACCGCCAAGAGCCCCCAGCAGATGTTCGGTGCCGTCGCCAAGAGCTACTTTGCCCAGAAGATCGGCGTGGACCCCAAGAAGTTGTTTGTGGTGTCCATCATGCCCTGCACCGCCAAGAAGGCGGAGTGTGCGCTGCCCACCATGAAGGACGAGCAGGGCGACCCGGACGTGGATGTGGTGCTGACCACCCGCGAGATCGTGCGGATGCTGCGGGGCGAACAGATCAATCCCGCAGTGCTGCCGGAAACACCCTTTGACAGTCCGCTGGGCACCGGCACCGGTGCGGCGGTGGTCTTCGGCGCCACCGGCGGCGTGATGGACGCGGCTCTGCGGAGCGCGTACTATCTCATTACCGGCAAGGAACCGAAGCCGGACGCCTTCTCCGCCGTGCGCGGTATGGACAGCTGGAAGGAGGCCGTATTCACCATCCCCGGCGCGGGCAACGTCCGCGTGGCAGTGGTCAGCGGACTGGGCAACACCCGTAAGCTGATGCACGCCATCGACGAGGGCGATGTGGATTACGACTTCGTTGAGGTGATGGCTTGTCCCGGCGGGTGCGCCGGCGGCGGCGGGCAGCCCATACACGACGGGCAGGAGCTGGCGGCATATCGCGGCGATATCCTGTGGAGCATCGACAAGAGTGCCAAGGTGCGGTTCTCCCACCGGAACAAGGACGTGCAGGCGCTGTACCGGGAATTCCTGAAAGCTCCGCTGGGCGAAAAGTCCCACCATCTGCTGCACACCGACCACAACGGCTGGAAGATGCCCAACGAAAAGTAAAAGGAAGGCCCTCGCGGGCCTTCCTTTTTATGAAGCGCTTGCAAAAGAGGACCGCCGGCGGCGGTCCTCTTTTTTCTGTATTTTACTCGCCCATGGGCGCGCCGCAGTGGGGGCAGAACTTGCTGTCGCTGGCGGCGCCGCAGACGGGGCAGACCTTGAAGGTCACCTCAGACTCGTCCACCGCCGGCTCGTCCTTCCGGGGCTTGCTGGCCTCCAGCTGGGCGATACGCTCCTTGCTGGCGTTGACGGCAGCCACCACGTCCTTGACGGCGTCGGGGACGTCGCTCTGGTGCTCCGCCACGAACCACTCGCCGATGGCGCGGTAGTTCTTCTCCAGCTCGCGCTGCTCGTTCATAATAGCCATATTGGTCTTGGCGGTGTCACTGAGGGTCTGGGCCTTGTCCGCGGCCACTTCGGCCAGGTCCTTGGCCTTGTCCACGGCGATGCCGGCGTACTCCTGCGCCTTCTTGCTGATGTCATTGAGAATACCCATAGATAATAGCTCCTTTCCATATCTCCCGGCTCTCCCACCGCGTACACACGCGGGACAGTGCACGGTATATATTCCTGTTGCCGTCAGTATAGCGCGTTTTTTCAGCGGTTGCAAGCGCTATATGGCGAAATTTACACACTGTTTACTTAATGCTCTATCCAGTCAGCGGCCCGGGAAACAGCCCGTTTCCACAGACGGTAATAGGCGTCGCAGTCCGCCTGCGGGCGCTCCGGCAGGAACATCCTCTGGCTGCGGCGCAGGGCGGCGATCTCGTCCATATCCCGCCAGAAACCGCAGCTCAGCCCCGCCAGCGCCGCCGCGCCGAAGGCGGTGGTCTCCACCATCTCCGGCCGATCCACAGGGATACGCAGCAGATCTGCCTGCATTTGCAGCAGCACATCAGAAACGCTGGCCCCGCCGTCCGCCCGCAGAAGGGCAATATCGCAGCCGGCATCCTGGCGCATGGCCAGCATCAGGTCTGTGACCTGGGCAGCGATACAGCTGAGCACCGCCCGGGCGATGTGCGCCCGTCCTGTGCCCCGGGTGACGCCCAGAATAGCGCCCCGGGCGTACATATCCCAGTAAGGCGCACCCAGGCCCGTGAAGGCCGGTACCACCACCACGCCGCCGCTATCCGGCACTGTGGCGGCCAGCACGTCGATCTCCGGCGCCGAGGAAATGATACCCAGCTCATCCCGCAGCCACTGGATGGTGCTGCCGGCGTTGAACACACTGCCCTCCAGGGCATAGGTGGTCTTTCCGTCCACCTGCCAGGCCACGGAGGTCAGTAATCCGGCGCGGGAGCGCACAGGCTTTTCGCCCACGTTCATCAGGGTGAAGCAGCCGGTGCCGTAGGTGTTCTTGGCTTCGCCGGGAGCGAAGCAGGTCTGGCCGAACAGAGCGGACTGCTGATCGCCCGCCGCGCCGCAGACCGGGACGCCCGCCAGGGACTCCAGCCCCGGGATACTGGGCTGCACCGTGCCGTAGACGGCGCTGTTGGGCACGGGCTGCGGCAGCATGGCCGTAGGGACCCCCAGAATGCCGCACAGCTCCTCATCCCAGGCCAGGCGGTGGATATCAAAAAGCATGGTGCGGCTGGCGTTGGCGTAGTCGGTGACATGCCGGCCGGTGAGCTTCCAGATCAACCAGCTCTCCACGGTACCGAACAGCACCTCGCCCCGTTCGGCCCGGCGGCGGACGCCGGGCACATTGTCCAGTATCCAGCGGATCTTGCTGCCGGAGAAGTAGGCGTCGATCAGCAGCCCCGTGGCCGAGCGGATACGCTCCTCCAGCCCCCGGCGCTTCAGCTCCTCACACAGCTCCGCCGTCCGGCGGCACTGCCAGACGATGGCGTTGTACACCGGTTCACCGGTGGCCTTATCCCAGAGGATCGTCGTCTCCCGTTGGTTGGTGACGCCGATGCCTGCCACGCTGCCCTCCGGCAGCCGGGCGATGACCTCCGCCGCGGCGCGGCGCTGGGTGTCCCATATCTCCAGGGGGTCGTGCTCCACCCACCCCGCCTGGGGATAGTGCTGGGGCAGGGACTGCTGGCTTAGGGCGGCGATATTCCCCGACCGGTCAAAGGCGATGGCGCGGGAGCTGGTGGTGCCCTGATCCAGCGCCAATATGTACTGCGACATGGCGAACCCTCTTTTCATTTCCGGATTTTTGTGGTACACTGTATGATGATAAGAATTATACCATGAAAGGAGCGGATACACCATGACAAATTTGAGTGAATTCACGTTTTTGTCCAGCGACGGCAAGACCCAGCTCCACGGGATGCTGTGGGAGCCGGAGGGCGTGGCCGTCCGCGCTGTACTGCAGATCTGTCACGGCGTGGCCGAGCACATCGCCCGGTACGACGGATTCGCCCGGGCGCTGAACGAACAGGGCATCGTCGTGGCCGGACACGACCACCTGGGCCACGGCAAGTCGCTGCCGGAGGGCGGAACGCCGGTGTATTTCGGTCAGGGCAACACCTGGAACACGGTGGTGGACGACATCTACGTGCTGCACCAGCGGCTGAAGCAGCGCTATCCTGATGTGCCGCTGTGCATCATGGGCCACAGCATGGGCTCCTTCCTGACCAGGACGTACCTGATCCGCTATCCCGGCACGGTGAAGGCGGCGGTCATCATGGGCACCGGCTGGCAGCCCCAGGCAGCCATCACCGGCGGGCTGGCGCTGGCCAATGCCATCGCCGCCGTCAGCGGCGAGAACGCCACCAGCGAGCTGGTGACGGAGCTGGCCTTCGGCAGCTACAACAAGCTGTTCGCCCCCAACCGCACGAAGGTGGACTGGCTCTCCGCCGACGAGAGCAACGTGGACGACTACATCGCCGACCCCCTCTGCGGCGCGGACGCCACGGTGGGCCTGTTCCGCCAGATGCTGCACGGCATACGCTTCAACCAGCGGCAGAGCCATCTGCGGCAGATGGACAGGGAAATGCCGGTGCTGTTCGTAGCTGGCGACAAGGACCCGGTGGGCAGTTGCGGCAAGGGCGTGCGCCAGACCTATGACGCCTTCCGGGCTGCCGGTATGCGGGACTGCACGCTGAAGCTGTATCCGGGCCTGCGGCATGAGATACTCAACGAAAAGGCATACACTGCGGATATTACGAAGAACATTGAAGCGTGGCTGCTGTCCAGATTGGAAAAGTAAGCCCGTTCGCAGAGAGATAAAGGAGAAACGACTATGACCGAGTGGGAAGCCCTGCGGCAGGAATGTCTGCACTGTCACGCCTGTGCACTGGCGGAAACGCGCACCAACGTGGTCTTCGGCGTGGGCCGGGAGGATGCGGAGATCATGATCATCGGCGAAGCCCCCGGCGCTAACGAGGACAAGCAGGGCGAGCCCTTCGTGGGCCGGGGCGGCAAGCTGCTGGACGATATGCTGAAGATGATCGGGCTGGACCGCAGCCGCCTGTATATCACCAACTCCGTTAAGTGCCGCCCGCCGGAGAACCGGGACCCCATGAACACGGAGAAGGACGCCTGCAAGGGCTACCTCCAGCGGCAGCGGGCATTGATGCAGCCTAAGATCATCGTGTGTCTGGGCCGCGTCAGCGCCATGGAGATCATCCGCCCGGACTTTAAGATCAGCCAGGAGCACGGTCAGTTTTTCGAGAAGGACGGCTGCCTGATGATGGCGCTGTATCACCCCGCCGCCCTGTTGCGGGACCCCCGGAAAAAGCCGGAGACCTTCGAGGATCTAAAACGCCTGCAGGCTAAGATCAAGGAGATCTGCACCCGCACGGAGCTGGATTTTTGAGACATGAGGCAAAGGAAAAGAGCGCCCACAGGGCGCTCTTTTTTATTTGCTCTCCTCCTGTTTTGTCCAAGTCAGGGGCACGCGGAGCAGCTCCTGCTCCTCCTCCGTCAGCTGGCTGCTGAGCTCACCCTGCGCGTCGGTCCAGGTCATGATCCCATCGGAGAGGGTATAGCTCAGACAGTCCGCCGTCTCGGTCAGGTCGGCGGCGGTATCCGCCAGATACAGCTGTCCGCTCTCCGCCCTGCAATAGCCGGTGATCGCGGCGCTGCGGCCGGTGAGCAGGGAGAGCAGCTCCTCCTCGTCCACCCCGGCGAAAATGGCCGCCACCATATCGTCCATGGTGATGCCGGCCTTCTCCATGGCCGCGTCGTATTCCTCACGGGAGAGGCCCTGCTCCTCCGCGGCGGCATAGACGCTCTCCACCGCCGCCGGGTGCAGCGCCGCGGCATAGGCATCCAGCGCCGTGCGGACAGCGTCGCTGTCGTAGCGGAGGGTATAGGCGCCATCCTCGGTCACGGTGAGGACCAGCTGCAGCGGCATCTGCGCTGTGCCGTCCGCCGCGGACAGGCCCAGCGCCTGCTCCGCCGCCGCGTTCATGCGGTCAGTCGCATCGACCGTACACGTCCAGGTGCCCGCCAGCTTCTTTGTCTCGACTCTGCTGCCGCAGGCCGCCAGCGACAGAGCCAGCAGGACCGCCAACAGGACGGTGATAACTCGTTTCATAGTACGCCTCCTACATAGAGCAATATATACGGTATATCACCGGCGATTATACACGATGGGCCGTATATCTGTCAATTCTATTTACAGGGGGCGCGGTTTTTGGTATAGTAAAGGCAAGAAACGGCGGGAAAGGGGCGCGGCGCGATGACATTGCTGCAAATGAGCTATATATTGGAGGTGGACCGCTGCGGGTCCATGAACCGGGCGGCGCGGAACCTGTTTCTGTCTCAGTCGGCCCTGTCGGCGGCCATCGCCGAGGTGGAACGGGAGCTGGGCGTGACCATCTTTCTGCGGACCAACCGGGGCGTGACGCTGACGGAGGAGGGCCGGGAGCTGACGGCGCAGATCGCGCCGCTGGTGGAGCGCAGCCGGAAGCTGGAGCGCTATTACAGCGAGCGCCGGGCTGCCGACCGGGTATCCCTGTCGGTGGCATCACAGCGCTATCCCTTCTGCGCCAAGGCATTCGTGGAGTTCCTGCACCTGCTGGACGAGCCGCATATCCAGGTGAGCTTCAAGGAGATGGAGATGGCAGCGGTCATCGACGAGGTGACGGCGCGGCGCAGCGCCTTCGGCATCATCTTCGTGTCGGACATGACAGAGCATTTCATCGGCCGTATCCTGCGGGAGAAGAACCTGACGTTCCAGCCTCTGGTGGACATCCGCCCCCGGGTGTTTCTGCGGAAGGGCCACCCCCTGTCCGGCGAACGCGCCGTGCGCCTGGAGCAGCTGTATGCCTACCCCTACGCGGTATTTACCCAGTCAGACAGCAACTACCACTTCGCCGAGGAGGCGGTAGTAGGCACCGGCGCGGAGTTTGACCGGGTAGTGTCCGTCAGCGACCGCGCCACGGCCTACAATGTCATGGCCCACACGGACTGCGTTTCCACCGGCAGCGGCGTACTGCCGGACGGCTACGGCGACGACCGGCTGATGACGCTGCCGCTGATCGGCGACGTGCCGGATATGCGCCTTGGGGTCATACGGCCCCGGGACGTACCACTGACGGACTACGGCCAGCAGTTCGTGGACATTCTGCAGCACACACTGTCGGAGCTAACGGGGGAATGAATAAAAAAAGCAGAGAGACCGGCCCTGCCGGTCTCTCCTTTTATCTTCTTCGGCGGCCCGGGGTATCACACCGCCGTCGAGAGCAGATCAGAACTTTTTCCTGCCCACGCAGGCCATACCGGTGACACTCAGCAGAGCGCTGACTGCATAGATGCCCATACCGGCATCGAAGGTCTTGGGGCTGCCCTTGGTACCGTCCGTCTTGGTGTCGGTGGTAGTAGTGGTGGAATTGTAGTAGTAGCGGGGCGGCTGGGGAACGGTGTAGGAGTCACCGGTCACGGTCACGCCATTGACTGTCACGGTAGTACCCTCACCGGGAACGACCACCACACCCGCAGGAACCTCAGTCAAAGCTGCATTGCCCTTAACAACGGTAACAGTCTCACCGCTTGCTGCGTTACGCACAGCCGCGTTCGCCGCAGTCGTTCCAATGTGATACGTACCATCACCCGTCAAAACAACAGGCGCAGTCTCTTCTGTATAGGCCGTAATATCACTATCGGAGGTTCCTCCAACAACTTTGATCACATCGTTGCCCGTCGCATCGGAAACCAAGCTGCCAGCATTGCCCGCAGCATCCTTCATCACCACCTGCGTATCGCCGCTGATGGTCATTTCCGTATGGCCACCGTAATTGTTGCTAATACCCATCAATGCGGTAGAAGCGCCCTTACTCTCCAGCGTACCGCCAGAAATATTGAAAGTCTGCGTACCAAAATAGCCGGCATTGAAGCAGGCCGTGTTCGTCGCAACTACCTTACCGCCAGTCATGGTAACATCAGAGTTTCCGACAGCTGCCACAGCAATACCTGCGCCGGGGCTAGCCGGACTCACTTTGATCTCACCGCCCTCGATCTTGAGTTTCGAGTTCACCAGCGTAATGCCAAACTTGCCCAAGTCAAGCTTTCCGCCAGTCCCGCTGTCCTTAATGGTAAACGTAGCCCCATTCTGGACTTCAAAAGCGTTCTGAGTGCCAACAGTCGTCACGGTCACGGTTTTGCCGTTCAGATCAATAGCCACATCCTTCGTGATCTGAGTGTTGGAATTTATCGCAGCATTCGCCTGCAGCACGATGGTCTCGCCCGCCTGTGCCGCCGTGATAGCCTCTGCCAGGGTCGCATACCCGTTCTCGCCGATTTTTGCGACATTCGCAGTAGTTCCCTCACCGTCCGCCCACGCGGCGGTGGTGAGGCCGATGGCCATGACCAGCGCCAGGATAGTCGCCAACAACTTTTTCATAAATACCCTCCTCTTATTTTTGGCAATTTTTGGATATTTCGTTATACCCTTATATAAATATATACTCCAATGAATAAATTGTCAAGCCCATATACACTTTATAAAATGTATAGCAGAATATCTCAGGAGGTGTATCATGGGCAAGGTCTACCTGACGCTGGACGAGGTACTGACCCGGCGCAGTATCAGCCGCTACGAGCTGGCCAAGCGCACTGGAATCCGCTACCCCATCATCGACAACTACTATAAGAACAAGGTCGTCCGCTACGACAGCTACGTGCTGGAAAAGATATGCTCTGCCCTGGACTGCACCGCCGCCGACCTGATACGCTACGAAAAATAAAGCGAGGAAGCCCTGCCGGACTTCCTCGCTTTATTTTTGCCGTTTTATATCGGCGGAGATCTTTGCTTACTTCACGCAGATGGTTTCGATCTCCACCAGTGCGCCCCGGGGCAGCGCACCGACTTCCACGGCGCTGCGGGCAGGGTACTGCCCCTCAGTGAAGAACTCGGCGTAGACCGCGTTCATGGCGGCGAAGTCGCCCATGCTCTGCAGGAATACGGTGGTCTTGACCACATTGTCCATGGTCAGACCGGCGGCTTCAAGGATGGCCTTGATGTTGGTGAGTACCTGACGGGTCTGCTCGGTAATGCCGCCGGGGACGAACTCGCCGGTAGCCGGGTCAAAGGGCACCTGGCCGGACGTGACCAGGAAGCTGCCGCAGTCGATGGCCTGGGAATAGGGACCGATGGCGGCGGGGGCATTGGTGGTGGCAATGATCTTCTTCATGGTGATGACCTCCTGTAAGCTGCATGTACCCGGCGGACACCGGGCGCACTCTCTGTCTCTCTTATACCACATTCCGGAGGAAATGGCAACCGTTTCCCGCAAATCGCGCCCATCGTTATCTGTTTCATTTATCATGTTCCCCGACAAAAATCCGCCGCCATTTTGCCGTATTTTTCGGCACGATGTCTAATTTCCGCTAAAATTTTTTGCACTTTCCCCGCAATACAGCATTCTGCACAAAAATATATTCCGAAATTATCTGTTTTAGCTACAGCTCAAATTGATAGCGAGCTGGCGCATTTTGCCGCTACCACCGTCGGGTTCAGATATGTTACCCTTATGGCAAAGGGCCGTATGGTCCTGTACACTTTATTGTTACATTATAGTGCAAGGAGGACGACCCATGCTGAACAAGGATTGCGGCTTCGGTACAAAAGCCATTCACGCCGGAAACGTGAAGGACACCCAGTACGGCGCACTGACCACCCCTATTTTCCAGACCTCCACCTTCGTATTTGACAGCTGTGAGCAGGGCGGGCGCCGCTTCGCCGGTGAAGAAGCGGGCTATATCTACACCCGCCTGTCCAACCCCACCACCTCGGTGCTGGAGGCCAAGGTCGCTGCCCTGGAAAGCGGCGAGGCCTGCGTGGCCGCCGCCTCCGGCATGGGTGCCATCTCCTCCGCGCTGTGGACCGTAGCCGGCGCCGGCAAGCATATCGTGGCCGACGGCACCCTGTACGGCTGCACCTTCGCCCTTCTGAACCACGGCATGACCCGCTACGGCGTGGAGGTCAGCTTTGTGGACACCTCCGACCTGGATGCCGTGCGCAAGGCGCTGAAGCCCAACACCTGCGCGGTGTATCTGGAGACACCCGCCAACCCCAACCTGAAGATCGCGGACATCTCTGCCGTGGCGGCACTGGCCCACGGCTACAACAAGGACATCAAGGTCATCTGCGACAACACCTTCGCTTCCCCGTACCTCCAGCGGCCGCTGGAGCTGGGCGCAGACGTGGTGGTGCACTCCGCCACCAAGTACCTGAACGGCCACGGCGACGTGATCGCGGGCTTTGTGGTGGGCTCCGCCGAATTCTGCAATGAGGTACGTATGTTCGGCCTGAAGGACATGACCGGTGCGGTCATGGATCCCTTCTGCGCCTTCCTGATCCTCCGCGGCCTGAAGACCCTGGAGATCCGTATGCAGAAGCACTGCGCCAACGCCAAGGCCGTGGCGGAATTCCTGTATGACCACCCCGCCGTGGAGAAGGTCTACTATCCCGGCCTGATCGACCATCCCGGCCATGACATCGCCCGCCGCCAGATGCGCGACTTCGGCGGTATGCTGTCCTTCGAGGTCAAGGGCGGCCGTGCCGCCGGCGTGAAGCTGGTGAACGCCCTGCACCTGGTGACGGTGGCTGTGTCTCTGGGCGACGCCGAGACGTTGATCGAGCACCCCGCCTCCATGACCCACTCCACCTACACCGAGGAGGAACTGGCCGCCTCCGGCATCGCCGCCGGCCTGATCCGTCTGTCCGTGGGTCTGGAAAACGCCGAGGACCTCATCGCCGACCTGAAGCAGGCACTTGACACCCTGTAAACCTTCTCTCCGCGCGAAGAAGCAATAGGACAAAAAAGGAACGCCCTTGGGCCATTGCCCAAGGGCGTTCCTTTTTGTTTATTTCTCCGCAGGGATAGCGGCCGTCTCGGCGGGCGCTGTCGCCGCAGACACAGCTTCAGCAGGAACCGCCTCGCTGTCGATGACCACCTTGCCATCCCGCAGACGGACATGGGCGGTATCGCCGGACTTCAGCTTACCCTCCAGCATCAACTCCGCTACGGCATCCTCCACCTGGTTCTGGATGGCCCGGCGCAGAGGACGGGCACCGTACTGGGGATCAAAGCCGTCACGGGCCAACTCGGCCACGGCGTCATCGTCGGAGATCAGGGTGATGCCCTGCTGGGCCATACGCTTGCCGGTAACGGTGAGCATACGGCGGGCGATCTCCACGATGTTCTCCTGGGTCAGCTGACGGAACACGATGATCTCATCGATACGGTTCAGGAACTCGGGGCGGAAGGTGTGCTTCAGGTCGGTCATGACCGCCTCGCGGATACGGGCGAAACGAGCCTCCTCAGTTTCCTTCCCGCCCTTTTCGTCGCCGTCAAAGCCCAGCTTGGCGGCGGCATCGGTGATGTTCCGGGCGCCCACGTTGGACGTCATGACGATGACGGTGTTCTTGAAGTCCACCCGGCGGCCCTGGGAATCGGTGACAACACCGTCCTCCAGGATCTGCAGCAGGATGTTCCACACATCCTCATGGGCCTTCTCGATCTCGTCGAACAGCACCACGGAATAGGGCTTACGGCGCACCTTCTCAGTCAGCTGGCCGCCCTCCTCGTGGCCCACATAGCCGGGAGGCGAGCCGATCAGGCGAGACACCGTGTGCTTCTCCATGTACTCGGACATATCGATACGCACCATGGCGTTCTCGTCGCCGAACATGGACTCCGCCAGGGTCTTGCACAGTTCAGTCTTGCCCACGCCCGTGGGGCCCAGGAACAGGAAGGAGCCGATGGGCCGCTTGGGGTCCTTCAGACCCACGCGGCTGCGGCGAATGGCCTTGGCCACGGCGGTCACGGCATCGTCCTGCCCCACCACACGCTGGTGGAGCTTCTCCTCCAGCTTCAGCAGGCGCATGGACTCATCCTCGGTCAGGCGGGTGACGGGAATACCGGTCCAGCCGGCCACCACCTTGGCGATGTCGTCCGCGGTGACGGTGCCCCGATTCTGGGACAGGCTCTTGCGCCACTTGTCGCGCTCGATGTCCACCTGCTCCTGATAGTCCTTCTCGATATCGCGCAGCTGCGCGGCCTTCTCGAAGTCCTGGGCGGCGATGGCATCGTTCTTCTCCCGGTGCAGGGCGGTGATCTTCTCCTCCAGGGCCTTCAGGTCCGGAGAGGAACTCTCGGCGGTCATGCGGACCTGCGAAGCGGCCTCGTCCATCAGATCGATAGCCTTATCCGGCAGGAACCGATCGCCGATATACCGCTTGGACAGCTGCACTGCGGCATCCAGCGCCTCATCGGTGATGGTCAGCTTGTGGTGCGCCTCATAGCGGTCGCGCAGGCCCTTCAGGATCTCCAGCGTGGCCTCGGGGGTGGGCTCGCCCACGGTGACGGGCTGGAAGCGGCGCTCCAGCGCGGCATCCTTCTCGATGTACTTGCGGTACTCATTCAGGGTGGTGGCGCCGATAACGCGGATCTCGCCGCGGCTCAGGGCGGGCTTCAGAATGTTGGCGGCGTCCACGGCGCCCTCAGCAGAGCCTGCGCCCACGATGGTGTGCAGCTCGTCGATGAACAGGATGACGTTGCCGTCTTTCTTCACCTCATTCAGGGTGTTCTTGATGCGCTCCTCGAACTCGCCGCGGTACTTGGTTCCGGCCACCATGCCGCTGAGGTCCAGCGACAGGATGCGCTTGTCCAGCAGCTCCTCGGGCACATCACCGGCGGCAATGCGCTCGGCCAGTCCCTCGGCGATGGCAGTCTTGCCTACGCCGGGCTCGCCGATGAGCACAGGGTTGTTCTTACTGCGGCGGGACAAAATCTGGATGACCCGCTGTATCTCGGTATCCCGACCGATAACGGGGTCCAGCTTACCGCTGCGGGCGGCCTCGGTCAGATCGCGGGTGTACTCAGCCAGCGTCTTGTTCTTCTTGTCCGCCTCGCGGTTAGGGGCGGAGGCGCCGCCAGCGGCAGCCCGGGGCATATCGTTGAGCTTCTTCAGCACAGCGCTGTACATCTTATTGGGGTCCACGCCCACGGTACGCAGGATACGCAGGCCCATGTTGCCGCCCTCACGGAGCAGGCCCATCAGCAGATGGGCGGTGCCGATGGCGCTGCTGCCCATGCGGGACGCCTCGGACACAGCCAGCTCCACCACGCTCTTGGCGCGGGGCGTCAGCCCCTGACTGGGCGCGGCGCCGGAAACGCCCTTGCCCACGCTGCGCTGCAGCACGGAGCAGACCATTTCATCGGTAACGCCGAACTCACTGAGCACGCGGTGGGCGATGCCCTCCTCCTCACGGATCAGGCCCAGCAGCAGATGCTCGGAGCCAACATAGCCGTGGCCCAGGTCCTCGGCAGCCTCCTGGCTCAAACGCAGAACTTCCTCTGCACGGGGGGTAAATTTATTCTCAGACATAAAGGAACACTTCCTTTCGATTTGTTATTTTAACATAGCGGAACGGCGTCAGGACGCCTTGCCGCCCAGAGCCTTCAGCTCATCACGCAGGCGGGCGGCGTCCTCATAACGCTCCTCCGCCACCGCGTTGTGCAGCTGCGTCTCCAGCGCGTTGCGCCTACGCTCCAGCGCCAGAGACATAGCCTCGTCCTTCGGCAGCAGCTCCTCGGCGGCGCTGCTCTCCGGGCCGGCGCTCTGCGCCTGCTCCAGCACGTCTACCGGCTGGGGGAACTCCGTCAGCATCCGGCTGCCGAAGCCGCCGAAGAACGGCTCCAGCATGCGGAACGGACGGTCGAACCAGTCATCGTTGAACCAGCTGCTCATGCGGCCGGACATGGAACCGGCATAGCCCATGGCCCGGGCACAGTCGGGGCAGAGGTGCGTCTCGGTCACTCTGCCGTTGATATTGCTCTTATAGTAGAACGTAGCCTCGTTCTTACCGCAGCGATCACATTTCATAATCATAACCTCCTTGCTCCGCCGTCAGACGGAATGGATCAAAACTTGCTTGTATATGTCAGCCCGCAGGGCATCCCGGCTCTCCGGAGAGGCACTCTGCAGAGCCCGGCTGCCGGTGGCGGACAGCAACGCCTGTCCCAGCTCCCGGCTGATGGCCTCGGACTGGACCAGGTTCTGGGCGATCGCCCGTGCGCTGGCCGCGTCCAGCCTGTCGCCGATGCTGTTGATAACGTGCATCAGCAGCGTCTGGCGGTCCACCTGCACCCGCGTGATGCGAATGTAGCCGCCGCCGCCCCGCCGGGACTCCACGATGTAGCCATGCTCCGGCGAGAACCGGGTGGACATCACGTAGTTGATCTGGCTGGGCACGCAGTTGAACCGCTGCGCCAGGTCGGCTCGCTGTAGCTCCAGTGCACCGCCCGCCTGGTCTAACTCCTGCTGGATAAATCCAGCGATAATATCGGAAATACCCAAATCCTCGCCGCCTTTCGTTTGCATCTCTCGGTCAAGTTCGGCTCATTTGACTTTGCCTTTCTTTGACCTTGAGCATATATTACACCGCCTTTCCTACTTTGTCAATAGGGCAATTTGACTTTCTTTGACTTTTATTGTAAACAATTTGTGAACAGCCAAATGCATCTCTCTGCGGCAATTTTGCCGTTTGCAACCTGAAGTTGCTATACAAACGAAGCTGCATCGGTTATAATAGCACCAACAGGCATATCAACAGAGAAAGGAACCGTCTATGAAGAATACAAATTGGAACGACCCCAACTTTCAGGGCTTCGGCCGCCAGCCCCGCCCGAAAAAGGAACGCAAAGCCGTGGGCACGCCCCTGGGCCGCACGCTGCTGAACATCGCCGTCACATTGGTGTTCGCCGCGGTGTATTTCTATATCGTTCTGCCGCCTATCAGTCTCAAGAGCGAGGATTTCTACGTCTTTGTGCTGCTGGTGTGCGCCGTGTACGGTGGTTGCGCCATACTGACCTCCGGTTTTCAGGGCACCGGTGCCAAGGGCTACTTCACCTTTTTGAAAAAGCAGTGCACCGTGCCACTCATTGCGGCCGCCGCGCTGATCGCCACGGCGCTGGTGGGCGCGGTGATCGGCTGGCAGCTGTTCCGTGCCGGGGATTACCGCGACCTGCTGACCGTCACTGACGGCGACTTTGCCGCGGAGGTGGAGGAGATCAGCTATGACCAGATCCCCATGCTGGATGCCAACTCCGCCACAAAGCTGGGAAACCGCAAATTGGGTGAGCTGGCGGACATGGTCTCCCAGTTCGAGGTGGCCGACGACTATACCCAGATCAACTACCAGGGCCGCCCTGTCCGCGTCACGCCCCTGCGCTACGGCGATATCATCAAGTGGCTGAACAACCGCGCCGACGGCCTGCCCGCCTATCTGCTTATCGACATGGTGACCCAGAACGTGGAGGTCATCCGTCTGGACGAGGGCATCCACTACACCACCGCCGAACACTTCAGCCGCAACCTGTACCGCCATCTGCGCTTCCACTACCCCACCTATATGTTCGACGAGCCGGCCTTTGAGATCGACGAGAACGGCGACCCGTGGTGGGTCTGCCCCCGGGTCAGCCACACCATCGGCCTGTTCGGCGGCCGTGATATCATCGGTGCCGTGCTGGTGAACGCCGTCACCGGCGAGAGCGCCTACTACAAGACCGGCGACGTGCCCAACTGGGTGGATCACGTCTACACCGCCGAGCTGATCATGCAGCAGTACGACTACCACGGCGCGTATGTCAACGGCTTCATCAATTCCCTGTTCGGCCAGCGGGACGTGACCGTCACCACCGAGGGCTATAACTACATCGCCATCGGTGACGATGTGTATATGTACACCGGTGTCACCTCCGTGGTGTCCGACGAGTCCAACATCGGCTTCATTCTCTCCAACCAGCGCACCAAGGAAACGCGGTTCTATCTGGTGGCCGGCGCCAAGGAGTACTCCGCCATGGACAGCGCCCAGGGTCAGGTACAGCAGATGAAGTACACCGCCACCTTCCCCCTGCTGCTGAATATCTCCGACCAGCCCACCTACTTCATGGCGCTGAAGGACGCCGCCGAGCTGGTGAAGATGTATGCCATGGTCAACGTCAGCCAGTACCAGATCGTGGCCACCGGCGACACGGTGGCCCAGTGTGAGGCCAACTACCGCCGCATCCTGGCGGAGAAGGGTCTGGTATCCGCCGATGACGCCGATCTGCCCCCGACGGGCCAGAACGAAGTCAGCGGTGTGCTGGAGGATATCCGCTCCGCCGTGGTGGACGGCAATACCCTCTACTACCTGCGCCTGACCGGTGACGAGCACTACTACGTCATCTCCGCCGCGCAGCAGCCGGAGGCGGTCATCTTCAATGTAGGCGACAGCGTCGCCATTCGGTACGCTGAGGGCGAGGGTACCATCCTCACCGCCGACAGCGTCACCCGCACCGCCGCGCAGACCGCTCCCGTTGTCGAGGAAACCGAGACTGACGGTGCCGCGTAAAAGCGCATAAAAAAGAGCACCCCCTTGCGGGGGTGCTCTTTTTTGCATCACTTGATCTCCACGACCTCGTAACCGGCGTCGGTGACAGCCTTCTTCAGCGCCTCGTCACTGGCGTTGCCGGTGACGACGGCGGTCCCGGACGCCAGATCCACGTCCGCCTGTACGCCCAGGGCGGTCAGCGCCTTCTCCACGTGGGAGACGCAGTGGGCACACATCATGCCCTTGATAGTGATGGTCTTTTTCATAGCGGTATCCTCCTTACTGCTTTCGTTATTATTTATATTTTGCACCAGCTGTGGCTCTTTTGCAGTCGGCGTTCCCTCCCGTCTGCGGCCCCTCCAGCCCCGCAGACGCAGGGCGTTGCTGACCACGCACACGCTGCTCAGGCTCATGGCCGCGGCGGCGATCATGGGGTTCAGGGTGATCCCAAAGGCCGGATACAGCACACCCGCCGCCACCGGGATGCCCACAGAATTATAGAAGAACGCCCAAAACAGGTTCTGACGGATATTCCGCAGGGTGGCCCGGGACAGGGCTGCCGCGTCGGCGATATCCATAAGGCTGCTCTTCATCAGCACGATGTCCGCCGACTCGATGGCCACATCTGTGCCCGCGCCGATGGCCAGGCCCACATCCGCCGTCACCAGTGCAGGGGCGTCGTTGATGCCGTCGCCCACCATGGCTACCTTCTTGCCCTCGGCCTGCAATTCCTGCACCACCCGGGCCTTATCCTGTGGCAGCACCTGGGCGATGACCCGGCTGACGCCCACCTGCCGGGCAATGGCGTCCGCCGTGCGCTGGTTGTCGCCGGTGAGCAGCACCACGTCGCAGCCCATCTCCCGCAGGGCGGCAATGGCGGCGGCGCTGTCCGCCTTGACCACGTCCGCCACGGCGATGACCCCCAGCAGCGATGTACCTGCGGCGATAAACAGCGGCGTTTTACCGTCCTCCGCCAGTCTGGCCGCGCCGGACTTCATCTCCTCGCTGACGGCCACGCCGGACGTCTCCATAAATGCCTCATTTCCCGCCAGCAGTAATGTACCTTCCGCCCGGGCGGTGACGCCTCCGCCGGCCACAGCGGCAAAGTCGGACACCGGCCGCAGGACCAAACCGCGCTTTTCCGCCTCGGCCACAATGGCCCCGGCCAGCGGGTGCTCGGAAGGCTTTTCCAGCGACGCGGCGGCGGACAGCAGCGTATCCTCGGTCATGCCGCCGGCGCACAGCAGATCCGTCACCCGGGGCTTACCCTCGGTGACGGTACCGGTCTTGTCCAGCACCACCGTATCCACCCGGCCCATCAGCTCCAGGCTGGCGGCGGACTTTACCAGAATGCCCTGCTCCGCCGCCTTGCCCGTAGCCACAGTGATGGCCACCGGCGTGGCCAGGCCCAGAGCGCAGGGGCAGGAGATCACCAACACAGCGATGGCGATGGACAGGCAGAAGCGCACACCCATGCCGCCCACCGCAGCCCACAGGATAGCCGCCAGCAGCGCGATGGAAATGACCACCGGCACGAACACGGCACTGATCTTATCCGCCAGACGGCTGATAGGTGCCTTGCCGCTGGCGGCCTGCTCCATCAGCTGAATGATCTGGGACAGAGTGGTATCCGCACCTACCCGGTCCGCTGTCAGCTCCAGATAGCCGCCGGTGAGGATGGTGGCGGATACCGCCTTGCCGCCCACAGTCTTCTCCACCGGCATACTCTCGCCGGTAAGGGCGGACTCGTCCACGGTGCCGCTGCCCGCCGTCACGGTGCCGTCCACGGGGATACGCCCCCCCTGCCGGACGATGACCGTCTCGCCGGCCTTGATGTCCTCGGTGGGGACGGTGACCTCCTTGCCGCCCCGGCGCACCACGGCGGACTCCGGCGCCAGCGCCAGCAGGGCGGTGATGGCTCCGGTCGTCTTGCCCTTGGAGCGCTCCTCCAGGTACTTACCTACCGTCACCAGCGCCAATATCATGCCCGCCGACTCGAAGTACAGGTCCGGCATACCCGTGACCTTTCCCGCCGCCAGCAGGCCCATCTCGATCAGGCTGTACACCAGCCCCGCCGCCGCGCCCAGCGCCACCAGCGAGTCCATATTGGGCGCGCCCTTGAACAGCCGGGAGAAGCCCACAGTGAAATAACTGCGGTTCAAAATCAGTATGGGCACCGTCAGCGCCAGCAGTACAAAGGCCGACAGCAAGGGCTGTGTGTGCATGAACATGGGCACCGGCAGCCCCATCATGTGCCCCATGCTCAGGTAAAACAGCGGCGCCAGACACACCACCGACCACAGCAGCCGGCGGCCCATGGCCTTTACCGCCGCGTCCTGCTCCGCGTGCAGGTCCCGCCGGGCCTCGCTCTCCGGCGCCGCGCCGTAGCCCGCCGCCGTCACGGCGGCCACAATGGCGGCGGGATCCACATTTTCGTCCCTGTCGCACACCAGGGAGCCCAGCATCAGATTTACCGACGCGCTGTGTACGCCGGGCACCGAAGCCGCGGCTCTTTCCACATGGGCGGCGCAGGCGGCGCAGGTCATGCCGGTGATGACGAATTTCTCTGTCATACTGCCATCTCCTTATTTCATCAGCTTTTGCAGCGTGGTCACCAGTTCGTCGATGACCTCGTCGTCCCCCTGTCGGATACCGTCCGCCACGCAGGTGCGGATGTGGGTAGCCAGCAGCTCTTTACTAAAGCTGTTCAGTGCCGCGCCCACGGCGGATACCTGTATCAGAATGTCGGGACAGTAGGCGTCCTTCTGTAGCATCTCCTGCAGGCCCCGCACCTGCCCTTCAATGCGGCACAGGCGGTTCAGGAGTTTTTTCTGCTCCTCCGGCGTGCGGTGCTTGGTCTTTCCCTGGCAGCAGCAACAAGTATTTTCCACAGTCGTATACCTCCTGGGGGTATTTTTGATCACGGCCGCATTATATACCCCCACCGGGTATTTGTCAACGTTTTTCTTTGGGCCGCACCAGCAGCGCCGCCAACAGGGAAAACACCACCGCCGCGGCGATTCCGCCGGAGGTGGCGGTCAGTCCGCCGGTGAGCACACCCAGCAGGCCCTCCTCCGCCACAGCCTTGGCCACGCCCTTCGCCAGGGAGTAGCCAAAGCCCGTCAGCGGCACGGTGGCCCCGGCGCCGCCCCAGTCCACGATATACTGATACACACCCACAGCCTGCAGCAGCACGCCTACCACCACATAGCCCGTCAGAATACGGGCCGGGGTCAGGCTTGTCTTGTCCAGAATGATCTGGCCCACGGCGCACAGCAGCCCGCCGCAGAGAAAGGCATTGAGATACTCCATCACGCATCCTCCTTCGTCCGGTCCAGCACCACCGCGTGGCAGATGCCCGGTATGCTCTCCCCTTGAAATGAACTGGTGGGGCTCAGCAGCGCCCCGGTGGGGGCGAACAGCACCCGCCGCCACCGGCCCCGGCGCATCTCCGGCAGCAGATAGCCGCAGAGCACCGCCGCAGAGCAGCCGCATCCGCTGCCGCCGGCGTGCATATCCTGTTTCTTCCGGTCATAGAGCACCAGTCCGCAGTCGGTGTAATTCTCCAACGTCACGCCTTCCCGGGCGAACAGCTCCAGCACGATGCGGCTGCCCACATCGCCCAGGTCGCCGGTGAGGATCAGGTCATAGTCCCCGGGTACGGTGCCGGTGTCCCGGAACACTGCCTGCAGGGTGTCGAAGGCCGCCGGTGCCATGGCCGCGCCCATGTTGGTCATGTCCGTCACACCCAGATCCACGATGCGTCCCCGGGTCACATGGGTGATATACGGTCCCTCCGCCTGGGCCCCCAGAATGCAGCACCCCGCCGCTGTGGCCGTCCACTGGGCAGTAGGAGAACGCTGGCTGCCGTAGGGCAGAGGCATCCGATACTGCCTCTCCGCCGTGCAGAAGTGGGAGGAGGTCTGCGCCGCCGCCATACGGACCGCGCCGGAGGCCACGGCCATAGCGGCCAGCGACAGTGTCTCCCCCATAGTAGAGCAGGCCCCATATACCCCATAGAAGGGAATATTGAAATCCCGCAGGGCAAACGTGGCCCCAATGTTCTGGTTCAGCAGATCCCCGGCGAAGGCGCAGTCCACGTCCTCCGCCGCCAACCCGCCCTTTTGCAGGGCCAGACGCAGGGCATCCGCCTGCATCTGTGCCTCGCCCTGTTCCCAGGTCTTTTTCCCACAGAAGGCGTCCGTCCCCACAGCGTCGAAGCAGCCGCCCAGCGGCCCCTCGCCCTCCAGCTTTCCCGCCACCGCCGCAAAGCTGACCACTCCCGGCGGCTGCAAAAACCGGCAGGTCTGCCGGCTCAAGCGTTTTACGTCCATGATACGCACCTCGCAAACATAGCATTGGCCGTAGTGTGCACCATTTACGGGAAAATATGAAAGCGCCGTCCCGCGGGACGGCGCTTTCGCAGATCTTCAAAACACCAGCTGCACCAGCAGCATATAGCAGACGGTGCCTGCCAGAATGGACAGCAGCGTGTTCCGCCGCCACAGATGCAGCCCGGCTGTCACCGCCACGGCGATGGCCTCCGGAATGCCGTGGCTGCCGCCCAGAAGGTCGGTGCTGCGCAGGCTATACACCACCAGCAGGCCCATCATGGCCGGCGGCAGCAGCCTGCCCAGGTCCTCCACCACCTTCGGCAGCTTCTTGTCCCCAGAGAACAGCAGGAACGGCGTCCATCGGGTGATCTGGGTGGCCAGCGCCACCATCGCCACGATGATCAGGGAATGTATCGTGTCTAGGCGCATAGCTTCCTCCTTCCCAGCAGCAGGACCGCCAGGGTCAGCACCATGGCCGGGATGACCATGTTGTCCGCGCCGAAAACGGCCAGACCCGCCACAGCGCACACCAGACCGGCAGCGCCGGGGGCACGGTTCTCTTTCTTGACGACCTGCTCGATGAACAACACCACGAACAGCGCCGTCAGGGCAAAGTCGATGCCGGTGATGTCAAAGGTGATCAGCCCGCCCAGCAGGCCACCCAGCATGGAGAACGCCACCCAGTACAGCCAGGTCAGGAAGCTCATGGCAAAGTAGAACAGCGTGGGGTCCGTGTCCTCCGGCGGCTCCACCGAGGAGGAGAGGGAAAAGTTCTCGTCACTGAGGGTATAGATCATAAAATACCGCAGCCTGCCCAGTCCCCGGTACTTGGGCAGCAGCGCCAGCGAGAAAAACAGGTGCCGGGCGTTGACCATCAGGCTCAGCACAAAGGCCTGCAGTGGATCAAAGGCCGTTGTCAGCAGCGTAATGGCCACATACTGCATACTGCCGCAGAAGGCAAAGGCACTGACAAAGCCGGCCCACAGAAAGCTGTAGCCCTTGGAGGCCATCAGCACGCCGTAGGCCATGCCTACGGCCAGATAGCCGGTCATAATGGGGATGGTATGGGGAAACGCCGCCTTCACCGCCGCGGCAAAGCTCCTGTTCTGCACGGTATCACATCCTTTGAAGCGTGGGATAACGGCGCCATTATAATGTAAAACTCTTTTTCCCGCAATACTGGAAAACAGCGAATAAATGGTATATAATACAGGAACTTGTTGTGACTTTTGGTTGACAAAGGAGCGTATGTCATGGAAGAAATGCGTAGCTTTGGATATATCTGTCCGGCCTGCGGCAAGGCCGTGCTGCACAGCCGCAGCGTTTTCGCCCTGAACGCCGCCGCGGCGCGGATGGAATGCGAATGCGGCAAAGAAGCTCTGACCGCTGAGACGGACGGCCTGCGCTTCCGGCTTCAGGTGCCCTGCGGCGTGTGCGGCGGGCACCACCAGGCGGAGTGCGACGCCGGTGCGCTGCTGCACGGCCGGGGCATCGGCCTGGCCTGCCCGGTAAAACAGGAGCTGTGCTGCTACATCGGCGAGGAGCCCCAGGTGCGAAAGGCCATGGAGGGTCTGGCCCTGCGGGTGGCCAAGGAAAAAGCGTCCCCCGATGAGGCCTTCACCGACAACGTCATCATGTATGAGGTGCTGTCCGAGCTGAAGGATATCGCCGCCCGGGGCGGTATCACCTGTGCCTGCGGCAGCCGCGAATATACCATGCAGGTGCGCCGCGGCGCGGTGGACCTGGCCTGTGCCAAATGCGGGGGACGCCTGCGCCTTCCCGCCGCCACCGACAGCGACCTGGATGATCTGTGCTGCCGCATGACGCTGACCATCCCGGGGAGGTAACATGGGCGCTGTCTTCTGTTTTCTGCTGTTTCTGGCCGCAGTGGGTCTCTGCATCCTTTTGGGCCAGTCCCTGATCCTTGCGATATGGGTGGGCATAGCAGCCTTCGCCGCCCTGGGCCTGCGCCGCGGGATGACCGTGCGGGCCATGTGGGACGCCGCCTGGGCGCAGGGCCGCAAAATGTGCTGCGTGATCGTGATCTACATGCTCATCGGCGCCATCACCGCCCTGTGGCGCAGCGCCGGGACCATCGCCTTCTTCATCTATCACGGGCTGCGCATCATCACGCCGCAGCTGTTCCTGCTGGTGACGTTCCTGCTGACCAGCTTCATCTCCTACGCCCTGGGCACGTCCTTCGGCGTGGTGGGCACCCTGGGCGTGATCCTGATGGCCTTGGCCCGCTCCGGCGGTGTCAGCGTGGCCATCACGGCGGGGACCATCGTGGCCGGCGCCTACTTCGGCGACCGCTGCTCGCCGGCCTCCTCCAGCGCCACGCTGGTGGCCGCCGCCACCGATACCAAGCTCTATGACAACCTGCACATGATGCACCGCACCGGCTGGCTGCCCTATCTGGTCAGCCTCGTGGCCTACGCCGCCCTGTCCGTAACGCACCCGCTGGCCATGGTGGACAGCGGTGTGCTGGACCAGCTGTCCGGCACCTTCAGCCTCAGCTGGTGGACGGCCATCCCGGCGCTGCTGATCCTGATCCTGCCGCTGTGCAAGGTCCCCATCCGGCCCACCATGGCCGTCAGTGCGCTGACGGCGCTGCTGGTGACGGTGTTCGCCCAGGGCCGCGCTCTGCTGCCCACCCTGCGGGATGCGGTGCTGGGCTACCTCCCCGCCCCCGGCGCGCTGCACGACGTGCTCTCCGGCGGCGGCATGATGTCCATGGTCTCGGCCACCATCATGGCCGTCAGCGCCGGGCTGTACGCCGGGCTGCTGGGCGGCATGGGCGTGCTGAACGGCGCGGCGCATCTGGCCCAGCGCCTGGCCCGGAGAGCCGGGCGGTTCCCCGCCTGCGCGGCGATCTCCGTGGTGTGCAGCATGGTGTTCTGCAACCAGTCCACCTGCGCGGTGGTGTGCAACCAGCTGCTGGAGGACGACTACACCAAGCGCGGCCACGGCAGGGGCGAGATGGCCCTTGACATCGAGAACTCCGGCATCGTCCTCTCGCCGCTGATCCCCTGGAACATCTCCGTGTCCATCCCGCTGGCCATGCTGGGCGCGGACATGTCCGCCATCCCCTACGAGATACTGCTGTACGCCATCCCTCTGTGCTATTGGCTGACAAAGCGCCGGGTCTACCCGCCGAAAGGAGACGACTGCTATGATACGATTGCTGAGCCGCTGGCTCATTCCTGACCGGGACAACGTGTCCTCCCCCGCCGTCCGCCGCGCCTACGGCACCCTGTGCGGCGCTGTGGGCATCGCACTGAATATTCTGCTGTTCATCGGCAAATTCTTCGCCGGACAGCTGTCCGGTTCCATCGCCGTCACGGCGGACGCCTTCAACAACCTGTCCGACGCCGGCTCCTCGGCGGTGACGCTGCTGGGCTTCCGTCTGGCGGGCAAAAAGCCGGACACCGACCACCCCTTTGGCCACGGCCGCATCGAGTACATATCCGGCCTGATCGTAGCGGGCCTGATCCTGCTGATGGGCGTGGAGCTGGCCAAGTCCTCCTTTGACAAGATCCTCCATCCGGAGGCCGTCACCTTTTCCCTGATGGCTGTCGCCATCATGGCCGCCTCCGTGTGCGTGAAGGTCTATATGTGGCTGTACAACCGGGCCGTCGGCCGGAAGATCAAGTCCGCCGCCATGGAGGCCACCGCCACGGACAGCCTTTCCGACACCGTCTCCACCCTGGCGGTGCTCCTTGCCATGCTCATCGGCAAATGGACCGGTCTGGCGGTGGACGGCTATGTGGGCCTGGTGGTGGCGCTGTTCATCCTGTTCTCCGCCTACAAGGCCGCAAAAGAGACCCTGTCCCCCCTGCTTGGGCAGGCGCCCGACCCGGCGCTGGTGCAGCAGATACGGGATATCGTCCTCTCCAACGACACAGTGCTGGGCGTACACGATCTGGTGGTCCACGACTACGGCCCCGGCCGTCTGATGATCACCCTCCACGCGGAGGTCCCCGCCCACGGGGACATCATGGCCATGCACGATGTGATCGACAATATTGAAAAGGAACTGATGGAGAAGCTCCACTGTCACGCGGTCATCCACATGGATCCCGTGGACACGGACGACGCGTCCATCGCCCGCCTGCGGGAGCAGGTGGCGGAGCTGGTGAAGCAGGTGGAGCCGTCCCTGACCATCCACGACTTCCGGGTGGTGCGGGGCACCACACACGATAACCTGATCTTCGACGCGGTGCTGCCCTTCTCCAGCAGCAAGACCCCGGCCCAGGCAGCGCAGGAGATACGCGCTCTGGTCCGCGCCATGGACGGCAATTACTACGCCGTGGTCACGGTGGAGCACAGCTACACGGACTAAGGGCAACACCGCACAGTGAAAGCCGCGGTGCTGCCCGAAAAAAACCGTGCGCCTGCGGCGCACGGATGAGAGTCCTTATTCCCACGTCTGCCATATCTCCGGGCAATAGCCCACGGTGGCCTGCTTCCCGTTGCGGACAATGGGTGCGGCGAACAGCTCCGGGTATTCCAGCAGCTTTTCCTCCGCCGCCTGAGGCGTGATATAGGCCATGTACAGCGCCTCATACGCCCGGCAGTCCTTGTCCACCAGCGCGTCGAAGCCGCCCACGGCCGCCCGGATGGAACGGTACTCCCCCGGCGATACACCCTTGCTCACAAGGTCGATGTACTGGTACTTGATGCGGCGCTCCTTGAACCAGCGCTCCGCCTTTTTCGTGTCGAAGGACTTGCTTTTTCCGAAGATCTGAATATTCATAGCGTATGCTCCTTACAAAAGAAATGGAGGGACAGTATGGACGACACCATCCGCAGACTGAAAGAACTGACAGACGCCAGTGACAACATCGTGTTTTTCGGCGGCGCCGGCGTATCCACCGAGTCCGGCATCCCGGACTTCCGCAGTGTGGACGGCCTGTATCACCAGAAATTCAAATACCCGCCGGAGACCATGCTCAGCCACACATTTTACGAGACGCACACCGAGGAATTCTACGACTTCTACCGGGCCAAAATGCTGGCCCTGGACGCCCAGCCCAACGCCGCCCACCGCAAGCTGGCGGAATGGGAGCGGCAGGGGAAGCTGAAGGCCGTCATCACCCAGAACATCGACGGCCTGCACCAGAAGGCCGGCAGCCGGGAGGTCCTTGAGCTCCACGGCAGCGTGCTGCGGAACCACTGTACCCGCTGCGGGAAATTCTACGGTGTGGAGCGCATCGCGGAGAGCCGCGGCATTCCCCGCTGCACCTGCGGCGGCATCATTAAGCCGGACGTGGTGCTGTATGAGGAGTCCCTGGATGAGGACGTGATGGCCCGCGCCATCCACTATATCCGGCAGGCAGACGTGCTCATCATCGGCGGCACGTCGCTGGTGGTCTATCCCGCCGCCGGGCTGATACAGTACTACCGCGGCCATAAGCTGGCGGTCATCAACAAGGGCGGGGCCGGCAGCGGTCTTGGCGCCGCCGTCACCATCGACGGCCCTATCGGCCAGGTCATGGCCCAATTATAACACGCAGCGCCCCGGCACGCAAGCCGGGGCGCTGCGTGCTATTGCGAACGCCGTGCCGATGTGCTATACTATATATTCAAAAAACACCAAGCGAGGCATAGCATGACCACGAAAGATTATCAGACCCGCAGCCCCCTGCGGATATTCCTCTCCTACTTCAAACCCCACCGGCGGCTCTTCGCCCTGGACCTGTCCTGCGCGTTCCTCATCGCCTGCATCGACCTGGCGTTCCCGCTGGTGTCCCGCGCCGCCATGTATACCTGGCTGCCCCAGCGGCAGTTCCGGGTATTCTTCATCGTCATGGCGGTGGTGGTGGCCGCCTATGTGCTGCGCTCGGCGCTGTACTTCGTGGTGGCCTACTGGGGCCACACCTTCGGCATCCGCGTAGAGGCGGATATCCGCCGCGATCTGTACCGCCACATTCAGGAGCTGGGCTTCGACTTCTACGACCGCAACCGCACCGGCCAGCTGATGAGCCGCCTGACCAGTGACCTGTTTGAACTGACGGAGCTGGCCCACCACGGGCCGGAGGATCTGTTCATCTCTCTGGTGACCATCGTGGGCGCGCTGGCGGTGATGTTTGCCCTGCGCTGGGAGCTGGCGCTGGTACTGCTGGTGCTGCTGCCTGTCCTGCTGACCATGGCCCTGCGCCGCCGCCGGCAGATGAGCGCCGCCTCCCGGGCTGCCAAGGTCAAGACCGGCACCATCAACGCCGCCATCGAGTCCGGCCTGTCCGGCGTGCGGACCACCAAGGCCTTTGCCAACGAAGAAGCCCAGCAGCAGCGGTTCGACGAGGCCAACGAGGTGTTCAAGACCGCCAAGCGTGGCTTTCACAAGGAGATGGGCCGCTTCAACGCGGTGATGGAGTTCTGCACCGGCATATTGCCGGTGGCGGTGATCGCCGTGGGCGGCTGGCTCATCATGGGGGAGAAAATGGACTATGTGGATCTGATCACCTTCTCCCTATACGTCACCGCCTTCGTCAGTCCCATCCGCAAGCTGGCCAACTTCGCCGAGATGTTCTCCAACGGCTTCGCGGGCCTGCACCGCTTCATTGAGCTGATGGCCACCGAGCCGTCCATCCAGGACGCGCCGGACGCGCAGCCCCTCGAACATGTACAGGGCCGCGTGGACGTGAACGACGTCTCCTTCGCCTACGGCGAAAAGGCCGAGGTGCTGCACAACGTGACGCTGCACATCCCCGCCGGCGAGACGGTGGCCCTGGTGGGGCCCTCCGGCGGCGGCAAGACCACCCTGTGCCAGCTGCTGCCCCGGTTCTACGACGTGGACAGCGGCAGCATCACCGTCGACGGCCGTGATGTCCGCGCCGTCACCCAGCGCTCCCTGCGCCGGGCCATCGGCATCGTGCAGCAGGATGTGTTCCTGTTCGCCGACACCATCCGCGAAAACATCCGCTATGGCCGCCCCGACGCCACCGATGCCGAGGTAGAGCAGGCGGCGCGGCAGGCGGAGATCTACGACGATATCTGCGCCATGCCCGACGGGTTCGACACCTATGTGGGTGAGCGGGGCGCGCTGCTCTCCGGCGGGCAGAAGCAGCGGGTGGCCATCGCCCGGGTGTTTCTGAAGGCCCCGCCCATTCTGATACTGGATGAGGCCACCTCCGCGCTGGACAGCGTGACGGAAGCCCGCATCCAGGGCGCCTTTGACCGTTTGGCCCGAGGCCGCACGACACTGATCATCGCCCACCGGCTGTCCACCATTCGTTCGGCCGACCGGATACTGGTGATACAGGACGGCGTCATCGCCGAACAGGGCTCCCACCAGGAACTCATGGCGAAGAACGGCGTGTACACCACACTGTACCGCACGCAGAATTTGGGGGCATAACATGGACAGACGAGAACTGCTGGACAGAGCCGCCCACAGCCCGGAGGAACGGCTGCTGCTGAGCCGCGTGTGGGATAAGTGTGAGCAGTGCCGCACGCGGAACATTCCCACGGCCACAGGCTTTCTCTCGCCCCAGGAACAGACGGCGGCGCAGCATCTGCTGAACGCGCTGGGGTGCCGGGAGGGCTATGTGCTTTGGGGCGGCTATGACGGCGCGGAGCGAAAGCGGCTGCTGTTTCTGCCGGAGTGGATGGCGGAGCCGGACGGCACGGAGATCGCGGCGGTGCGGGCCGCGTGCCGCAGCGGCGGCGACCTGACCCACCGGGATTTTTTGGGCAGTTTGATGGCTCTGGGATTGACCCGGGAGAAGATAGGCGATATACTTGTGGAAAAGGGCGGCTGTCAGGTGCTGCTGGACCCGTCCATGACGGATTTCCTGCTGCAGAACTGGGGCAGCGCCGGCCGGGAGAAGCTCACCGTAACACCGCTGCCGCTTTCGGCGCTGGCGGTCCCCCATGCGGCGGTGAAGGAACTGCGGGACACCGTCTCCTCCCTGCGGCTGGACAACGTGCTGGCGGCGGGATTTTCTCTCAGCCGGGGCCGGGCGGCGGAGGCCGTGGAAAAGGGGTCCGTACAGGTGAACTACGTCACCTGTGTGAAGCCGGACAAGCCCGTGTCGGCGGGGGATACCATCACCTGCCGCGGTCTGGGAAAATGCGTATTGGACAGCGTGGGCGCTCCCACGAAAAAGGGCCGCCTGCCGGTGGCCATACGGCGATACATATAAGGGAGAAACAGCTATGGACGAGAAGAAGATAGCACGCATCAACGAGCTGGCCCGCAAGGCCAAGGCCGAGGGGCTGACAGACGCGGAGATCGAGGAGCGCGCTGCACTGCGGCAGGAGTACCTGAACGCGGTAATGGCCAATGCCCGCAGCGTGCTGGAGAATACCTATATCGTGGACGAAAAGGGCAACAAGCGAAAGCTGCGGGGAAAGGGAGAAGGGGAAGCATGAGCTACGAATACGACGAGAACAACGGTCTTCAGCCGAAGCCGCCGAAAAAGAACAATAACGACCTGGGTTCGTGGATATTCATCGCGGTGATGTTTGCCGTGGCCTGGCCTGTGGGCCTGATCCTGCTGCTGAGCAAGCTCAGCGAGGGCGGCGGCAGGAAAATGCGCCAGCAGGCGCGGGATGCGTGGCAGCGGACGGCGGCGGGCAGCGCCGAGGCGAAGCCTGCGCAGGCGCGCGCCTCCGCGGCGAAGAACACCGTCCGCAAGGTCACAGAGACGCCGAACTACTCCGACAAGGGCGCCAAAACCATGAAGATCATCGGCGCGGTGGTGGGTATTCTGGGCGTGTTTTTCCTGGTGCAGCAGGTGGACTACTTTGAACTGCGCTACGCCATCAAATGGCATGAATGGATGGACCTGCTGCGGCAGCTGTTCTATCCCCTGGGCATGATGGCCGGCGGCGCGTCCCTGCTGCTGGGCAGCGGCGCCATGAAGCGCCGCCAGCGGCGCTTTGCCACCTACCTCCGCACCGTCGGGCAGAAGCAGGCCGTGCCCCTGGACTATCTGGCCCGGGCCGCCGACGTGTCCCGCCGCCGGGTGGAGAAGGACGTGAACCTGATGCTGGAAAAGGGCCTCTGGGGTGACGAGGCCTATATCGACATGGGCAGCGGTATGCTCTTCAAGTCCCAGGCCGCCGCCACGGCGTACTTTGATGCCGCCCACCGCGCCAAGGCGGAGCAGGGTCAGCCCGCACAGACCGCGCCCGCGCCGGCGGGCTACGCCGCCATCCTGGCCCAGATCCGCGAGCTGAACGACCGCATCGCCGACGAGGCCATCAGCGCCAAGCTGGACCGCATGGAGCAGGTGTCCGGCCGTATTTTCAAACTCATTGAAGAGGACGAGGCCAAGCGTGACGCCGCCGGCACGTTCCTGAACTACTACCTGCCCACCACCCTGAAGCTGCTGGAAAACTACGCCAGCTTCGAGGAGGCCGGTGTCAGCGGCGAGAACCTGAGCCAGGCCAAGGCCAAGATCGAAAAGACCATGGACAGCATCGTGGCGGGCTTCGAGCACCAGCTGGACGAGCTGTACCGCACCGATGCCATGGATATCGACAGCGATATCCGGGTGATGGAGACCATGCTGCGCCGGGACACCGCCAGCGTAGCGGACGACTTCGGCCTGAACGGCAGCAGCGCCGTGCAGCAGCGGGATGAGTAAACGAAAAGGGAAACGCAGCGCGCCTGCGTTTCCCTTTTGTGCTTGCGGCCCTTTTCCGCCCCCGCCGCGGCACAAAAACCGCCTTGTTTGTTGACGGGACGGGAAAAATGGGGTACAATGTCGGTAACGTTACCAGCGACCTGTTTCGCGTCCTTTGACGGAACAGGCGTGCTACCATAGAGCAGACGAGCAGCGTGAGAGAAAAGGAGCTGAGCACATGACGCGGCACCCGGCCCACGACATCTACACCTACCTCGGCGCACACCCGGCGGAGCAGGGCTTCACCTTCCGCGTGTGGGCGCCCAACGCCCGCACCGTGGCGCTGGCCGGGGACTTCAACGGCTGGCAGCCCCGGCCCATGACCCGGCTGGATACCGGCGTGTGGGAAACGGCGGCGGAGAACGCCAAGGTCTACGACGCCTACAAATATGTGGTCACCGGCGCGGACGGCCGGGTGGTCTGGAAGGCCGATCCCTGCGCCTTCCACGCGGCCACCCGTCCCGGGACGGACAGCAAGGTCTACGACCTGTCCGGATACCGGTGGCGGGACGATGACTGGCGGCGGCAGCGGCTGGAAAAGCCGCCGGTAAACGGCGAGCTGCTGATCTACGAGGTGCATCTGGGCTCGTGGAAGCGCCACGAGGACGGCTCTCCCCTGAGCTATGTGGAGCTGGCAAAGGAGCTGCCCTCCTATGTAAAGGCCATGGGCTACAACTTCGTAGAGCTGCTGCCGGTGACGGAATACCCCCTGGACGACAGCTGGGGCTACCAGTGCACCGGCTACTTCGCCCCCACCAGCCGCTACGGCACGCCCCACGACTTCATGGCCCTGGTGGATGCCCTGCACCGGGCGGGGCTGGGCGTGATACTGGACTGGGTGCCCGCCCACTTCTGTAAGGACAGCCACGGGCTTATCGAATTTGACGGCACCTGCCTCTACGAGTACGGCGACCCCCTGAAATGGGAGCACGCCGGCTGGGGCACCCGTGTATTCGACTTCGGCAAGCCGGAGGTCCGGGAATTCCTGCTGTCCTCCGCCGTCTACTGGTTGAAGGAATACCACATTGACGGGCTGCGGGTGGACGCGGTGGCGTCCATGCTGTATCTGGACTATGACCGGCAGGGCGGCGCGTGGCGTCCCAACAAGGACGGCGGCCGGGAGAACCTGGAGGCCATCGACTTCCTGCGTGAGCTGAACCGGGCAGCCTTTGCCGCCGACCCGGCGGCACTGATGGTGGCGGAGGAGTCCACCGCGTGGCCGCTGGTCACCTATCCGCCGGAGCAGGGCGGTCTGGGCTTCAACCTGAAGTGGAACATGGGCTGGATGAACGACCTGTGCCACTATCTGAAGATGGACCCCTACTTCCGCCAGTTCCACCACCGGGACGTGACGTTCTCCATGGTCTACGCCTTCTCGGAAAACTACGTCCTGCCCCTGTCCCACGACGAGGTGGTCCACATGAAGGGCTCTCTCCGGGGCAAGATGCCCGGCGACGACTGGCGGCAGCTGGCCGGTGTAAGGAGTTTCTGGGCCTATATGCTGTGCCACCCCGGCAAAAAGCTGCTGTTCATGGGCAGCGAGCTGCCCCAGTGGCACGAGTGGGACTTCCGCGGCCAGCTGGACTGGTATCTGCTGGACGATCCCGCCTGCCGGGCCAGCCATGAGTGCCTGCGGCAGCTGAACCGGCTGTATAAGCGCAACCGGTGCCTGTGGGAAAACGACCGGGACTGGGACGGCTTTACATGGCTGGTGGCCGATGATAACCACAACAACGTGCTGGTGTTTCTGCGGCGGGACCGCAGGGGCCACGAGCTGATCTGCGCGGTGAACTTTGCGCCGGTGCCCTGGGACAACTACCGCTTCGGCGTGCCGGCGGCGGCGCGGTACGAGGTACTGTTCAACACGGACGATGCCTGCTGGGGCGGCAGCGGCTGCGCCCTTCCGGCGGGCAGCCGGATCGACGTGGACGATATCCCCTCCCACGGGCGGGAGACTTCCCTTTCCCTGACCATTCCGCCCTTGGGCGCGGTGCTGCTGCGCCGGGAGGGAAAACGCCCCCGGAAAAAACAGAACACAGGAGGTACGCAAGGATGAAAAAAGAGTGTGTGGCGATGCTGCTGGCCGGCGGCCAGGGCAGCCGCCTGTACGTGCTCACCGGCAGCATGGCCAAGCCCGCCGTGCCCTTCGGCGGCAAATTCCGCATCATCGACTTTCCCCTGTCCAACTGTACCAACTCCGGCATCGACACCGTGGGCGTACTGACCCAGTACCGGCCGCTGGAGCTGAACACCTACATCGGCAGCGGCCAGCCCTGGGAGCTGGACCGTGTCAACGGCGGCGTACATATCCTGCCGCCCTACCAGAGCGCCGGCGGCGCCGTCTGGTACAAGGGCACCGCCAACGCCATCTACCAGAACATCGGCTTCGTGGATCTGTACGACCCGGAGTACGTACTGGTGCTCTCCGGCGACCACATCTATAAGATGGACTACTCCCTGATGCTGCGCCGCCACAAGGCCACCGGCGCCGACTGCACCATCTCCGTCATGGAGGTCCCCTGGGAGGAGGCCAGCCGCTTCGGCATCATGGCCGTGGACGGCAACGACAACATCACCGAGTTCGCCGAGAAGCCCAAGGAACCGAAAAGCAACCTGGCCTCCATGGGCATCTATATCTTCACCTGGAAAAAGCTGCGCCAGTACCTCATCGATGATGAGACTGACCCCCGCAGCGACAACGACTTCGGAAAAAACATCATCCCCGCTATGCTGCGAAACGGTGAGAAGATGTCCGCCTACCGCTTCGAGGGCTACTGGAAGGACGTGGGCACGCTGGACTCCCTGTGGGACGCCAACATGGATATGCTCTCCCCCGGCTCCGGGCTGAACCTGCTGGACAAGAAGTGGCGCATCTACGGCCGCACGCCCACCTGCCCGCCCACCTACATCGGTAAAACGGGCGATGTGGGCAACAGCGCCGTGGCCAAGGGCTGCACCGTGCTGGGCGAGGTAAAGAACGCCGTCCTCAGCACCGGCACCACCGTGGCCGAGGGCGCGTCCGTCTCCTATTCCGTGGTCATGCCCGGCGCCGTCATCGAGGCAGGCGCGAAGGTGTCCTACGCCATCGTGGGCGAGGGCTGCCGCGTAGGCAGAAACGCCGTGGTGGGCGGAGCCCCGGGCAGCGTCCCCTTTGAGGACTGGGGCATCGCCGTGCTGGGGCCCCGGACCTCCGTGGCGGACGGCGCGGTCATCGAACCGAAAATGATGCTGGGCGAAAACGGCAAGGAGGTGCGGCCATGAACGGAATGCACGGGATCATCTTCTCCTACGACAAGGAAAACGGTCTGCGGGAGCTCATCGAAAATCGCGTCCACGGCTCCATCCCCTTCGGCGGTGACTACCGCATCATCGACTTCATCCTCTCCAGCATGGTGAACGCCGGTGTCACGGACGTGGGCGTCATCATGCACGGCAAGTGCCAGTCGCTGCTGGACCACCTGGGCAGCGGCAAGAGCTGGGACCTGAGCCGCAACTTCGGCGGTCTGACGCTGCTGCCGGCCTTCGCCTATAATGAGCAGCACCGCGGCGACGGCCAGTTCCGCGGCCGCGTGGATGCCCTGGGCAGCGTGATGAACTACCTGAAGGGCATCCGTCAGGACTACGTGGTGCTGTCCGACAGCGACACGGTCATCAACGCGCCCCTGGAGGACGTGCTCCGCCGCCATATCGACACCGGCGCGGACATCACCGCCGTCTGCACCGCCGTCCCCGGCGACGGGCAGGACACCTATTTCCGGCTGGACACCCGGGGCCGCATCACCGACACGGCCTACGGCCTGCACACGCCGGAGGGCTATCGCTGCCTGAACATCTTTGTCCTGCGGACCGAGCTGCTCATCCATCTGGTGACGGAGTGCCTGAGCCACAACCGTTACAGCCTGCGGCGGGATGTCCTTCAGGGCATGAGCAGCCGCCTCCATCTGCAAAGCTATGTCTACGACGGCTACGCCGCCCACATCAGCACCCTGCAGAACTACTACGACCGCAGCATGGAGCTGCTGGATACCGCCACCCGCAGCGCCCTGTTCTGCCCGGACCGCCCGGTATACGGCAAGGAAAACGACTCCCCCTCCAGCTACATCGACCCGGAGGGCGGCTGCGTCAACTCCCTGGCCGCCGACGGCTGCGACATCCAGGGCAGCGTAAAAAACTGCGTGCTGTTCCGCAACGTGCGTATTGAAAAGGGTGCCAGCGTGGAAAACTGTATCCTGTTCAAGGACACGGTGGTCAAGCGCGGTGCCATACTGCGGGGCGTGATCACCGACAAATACGTCACCGTCAGCGAGAATGTGACCCTGATGGGCCACGAGCGCTATCCCATCGTCATCGCCAAGGGCGCGACGGTGTAAGAGAAAGGAGCCTGCCATGAAGCTGCTGTATGTGACCAGCGAGGCCTATCCCTTCTGCAAGACCGGCGGCCTGGCCGATGTGGCCGGCAGCCTGCCCCCCGCCCTGGCGGCGGAGGGTGTCGAGACCGCCGTCATTCTGCCCCTGTACGACAAGATCGGCCCCCAGTGGCGGGAGAAAATGACCTTCCGCCGGTATATCTACGTGGACCTGGGCTGGCGGCATGAGTACTGCGGCCTATTCTCCCTCCATGACCGGGGTGTGACCTGGTACTTCGTGGACAACGAAAAATACTTCCGCCGCGGCCGCCTGTACGGCGAGTTTGACGACGGCGAGCGCTTCGCCTTTTTCAGCCACGCGGTCGTCGACCTGCTGCCCAGCCTGGACTGGATGCCGGACATCCTCCACTGCAACGACTGGCAGACGGCGCTGGTGCCCATCTATCTCAAGGACGCGGCCACCCGCTGGTGGGAGATACGCCATATCCGCACGGTGTTCACCATCCACAATATCGAGTATCAGGGCCGCTACGGCAGCGACAGCGTAGACCAACTCTTCGGTCTGGATCGTGGCTGGTACGATGACGGCACCCTCCGCATGGACGGCGACGTGAACCTGATGAAGGGTGCCATGCTCATGGCGGACGCCGTCACCACCGTCAGCCCCACCTACGCCGCCCAACTCCATGACCCGGCCTATGCCGAGGGGCTGGAGAGCGTGGTGGACGCCATCGGCTGGAAAATGCACGGCGTGGTCAACGGCATCGACACCGTCACCTACGACCCGGCGTCCGACCCGGCGCTTCCGGCGCATTACACGGCGGCAGACCCGGCCGGCAAGGCCGTGTGCAAGGCATCCCTGCAGGCTGCCCTCGGACTTGCCCAGGAGCCGGACACGCCGCTGATCGCCATGGTGACGCGGCTGGTGGGCCACAAGGGGCTTGATCTCGTGCAGCAGGCCATGGACGGCATCATGGCCGCCGGCTGCCAGTTCGTGGTGCTGGGCACCGGTGACCGGGGGTATGAGGATTTCTTCCGCTGGAAAGCCGGGCAGTACCCCGGACGCCTGTCGGCGCAGATCCTGTACGCCGAGGATCTGTCCCGGCGCGTCTACGCCGCCGCCGACCTGTTCCTGATGCCCTCCCGCAGCGAGCCCTGCGGCCTGAGCCAGATGATCGCCATGCGCTACGGCGCGGTGCCCATCGTGCGGAGCACCGGCGGTCTGGCGGACACCGTGCGCTCCTGCCAGGTGGGGCAGGAGGACGGCACCGGCTACCTGTTCGGCGACTATGACGCCGGGGCCATGCTCTCCGTCATCGGTCAGGCCACCGGCCTGTACCGGGGCGACCGGACAGGCTTCGACACCGTTCGATACCGGGGCATGACCGCGGACTTCAGCTGGGGCCGCAGTGCGGCGGCCTACCGGCACATTTATGAAAACCTTTGACCCAAGGAGGAGTTACCCGATATGACCTACAACAAAGAGACCCTGAAAGAGGCCATCGTACAGAAGCTGCGCCTCAACTACGGCTGCACCGAGCAGCAGGCCACCGACGGCGAGATGATGAAGGCCTGCGCCATGGTCCTGCGGGACATCATGGCCGAGCACGGCGTACAGACCCGCGAGGAGACGGCTCACGAGGAAAAGCGCAAGGTCCACTACCTGTCGCTGGAGTTCCTGATGGGCCGCAGCCTGATGAAAAACGCCTTCAATCTGGCGCTGCTGGAGCCCCTGACCGCCGCCATCGGCGAGCTGGGCTTCAAAGCGCCGGATATCTTCGACATGGAGCCGGACGCCGGTCTGGGCAACGGCGGTCTGGGCCGCCTGGCCGCCTGCTATCTGGACAGCATGACCACCCTGGAGATCCCGGCGGCTGGCTACTCCATCTGCTATGAGCTGGGCATTTTCAAGCAGAAGATCGTGGAGGGCCAGCAGGTGGAGCTGCCCGACGACTGGATGCAGCTGGGCGACGCGTGGCTGCTGCCCAAGCTGCAGGAGGCCGAGGAGGTCCGCTTCGGCGGCAAGGTCCGCACCCGCTGGGACAACAACCACCTGATGGTGGTCCATGAGGACTACACCCGTGTGCTGGCCATCCCCTGCGACATGGAGATCGCCGGCTACGACACCGACCATGTGAACACCCTGCGCCTGTGGCAGGCCCGCAGCCCCAAGCCCATCGACATGAAGCTCTTCAGCGAGGGCCAGTACCTCCATGCCGCCGAGGAGCGCGCCATGGCTGACGCCATCAGTCAGGTGCTCTACCCCGAGGACAACCACTACGAGGGCAAGTCCCTGCGGCTGAAGCAGCAGTATTTCTTCGTGTCCGCCACCATTCAGTCCATCACCCGCAAGCACATCCAGCAGTACGGCACCCTCAAGAACTTCCATGAGAAGAATGTCATCCAGATCAACGACACCCACCCCACGCTGGTGATCCCGGAGCTGATGCGTATCCTCATCGACGATGCCGGCATGGGCTGGGACGAGGCCTGGAACATCACCACCCACTGCGTGGCCTACACCAACCACACCGTGCTTTCCGAGGCCCTTGAGGTCTGGCCGCAGCAGCTGTTCGAAACGCTGCTGCCCCGCGTGTGGCAGATATTGCAGGAGATCTCCCGCCGCTGGCAGCAGCAGGTGGAGGAATTCTATCACGACCCGGTCAAGACCGCCAAGCTGGCCATTATCTGGGACGGCGGCGTCCGCATGGCCAACCTGTGCATCGCCGGCAGCATGGCCGTCAACGGCGTCAGCGCCCTGCACTCCGAGATTTTGCGGAAGGACCTGTTCAAGGACGCCTGCCAGATGATGCCGGACAAGTTCAAGAACGTCACCAACGGCATCGACCATCGCCGCTGGGTGCCCCAGATCAACCCCGGTCTGGACGGACTGCTCCGTGACCTGATCGGCGAGGGCTACCTCACCCATCCGCAGGAGCTGAAAAAGCTGGAGGCCTACGCCGGTGACAAGGCAGTCCTTCAGCGTCTGGAGGACATCAAGCATCAGAACAAGCTGGCCTTTGCCGCCTTCGCCAGGAAGCACCAGGGTGTGGTGCTGAACACCGACGCCATCTTCGACGTGCAGGTAAAGCGCCTTCACGAGTACAAGCGCCAGCTGCTGAACGCCCTGCAGATCATCTACCTGTACCAGCGCCTGCAGGATGACCCCAGCCTGGACCTACCGCCCCAGACGTTCCTGTTCGGCGCCAAGGCCGCCCCCGGCTATGCCGTGGCCAAGCGCATCATCCACCTCATCAATTCTCTGGCCGACCAGATCAACAGCGACCCGCTGTGCAAAGATCGGCTCCAGGTGGTGTTCCTGGAGAACTACCGCGTCTCCCTGGCCGAGGTCCTCATGCCCGCCAGCGAGGTCAGTCAGCAGATCTCCACCGCCGGCAAGGAGGCCAGCGGCACCGGCAATATGAAGTTTATGATGAACGGCGCGCTGACCGTCGGCACCCTGGACGGTGCCAACGTGGAAATGCACGACCTGCTGGGCGACGACAATATGTTCCTCTTCGGCCTTCATGCCGATGAGGTGGAGCACCTGCGCCACACCTACGACCCCAACCTGCTCTACCAGCGCGACCCGGTGCTGCGCCGCGTGCTGGACCAGCTGAAGGTTGGCTTCCGGGACGGCGTTACCTACGAGGACCTGTTCCAGCGGCTTGTCACCGGTGTGGACGGTCAGGCGGACCAGTACATGGTCCTGGCCGACTTCGCCGCCTATTGCGAAGCCGAATCCCGTATGCGCCACACCTACCGCGACCGGGAGACGTGGAACCGCATGAGCCTCACCAACATCGCCCGCAGCGGCGTCTTCGCCGCCGACCGGGCCATCTCCCAGTACGCCGACACCATCTGGCACGTGCCCTACAAGCAGTAACGCACAAGGGAGCGCCCCGCGGGGCGCTCCCTTTCTTCGCCGCGCCTTCAAAGCCGCGCGGGAAACCTGCCCATATGCCGCCCCGGTAAAATCTCTATTGTAATCCCGGAGAAAGTAGTATATAATACTCCATATTATCGTGTGTTATTATGCCATTTCCGCAGAAAGGAAGTCCGCTATGATAAAAGTCCCCACCGAAAACGGCGAGATCACCATCAGCGACGCCGTGTTCACCACCATCACCGGCGCGGCCGCCACCAACTGCTTCGGCGTCAAGGGCATGGCCCAGCGCAGCATGACTGACGGGCTGGTGCATCTCCTGCGGCCCGAGGCCATGAGCAAGGGCGTCAAGGTCACGTACAATGACGACGGCACCGTGTCCATCGAGCTGCACATCGTCGTGGAAAACGGCGTCAACATCGCCACAGTCTGCCGATCCATTATGGGCGAGGTCAAGTATGTGGTCAACCTCAACACCGGCGTCACCGTCAAAGCGGTGAATGTCTGCGTGGATTCCGTCACCGTGTGACGCGCCCGGAAGGAGAACAGACATGACAGAAAAGATCAGCGGCGGCGCCTTCAAGCAGATGGTCGCCTTCGGCGCCGCCTGCATCACCGCGCAGAAACAGGCCATCAACGACCTGAACGTATTTCCGGTGCCCGACGGCGACACCGGCACCAATATGTCCCTGACCATCCAGACGGCGGTGAACGAGCTCCGCAAGGCCGAGCCCGCCACCGTGGACGAGGCCGCCAAGCTGACGGCCTCCGGCCTGCTCCGGGGTGCCCGGGGCAACTCCGGCGTCATTTTGTCCCTGCTGTTCCGCGGCATGAGCAAGGTCCTCAAGGGCCACGACACCGCCGACGGCGTCCTGCTGGCCGAGGCCATGCAGGAGGGCGTTTCCACTGCCTACGGCGCGGTGATGAAGCCCGCCGAGGGCACGGTCCTCACCGTCTCCCGCCTGGCCGCCCAGCGTGCGCTGGAGGCCGCCGGCGAGAAGAACGACGCCGAGTTCGTACTGGACGAGGCCATCAAGACCGGCTACACCACCCTGGCGGAGACCATCGAGATGAACCCCGTGCTGAAAAAGGCCGGCGTAGTGGACGCCGGCGGCAAGGGCTACCTCATCATTCTGGAGGGTATGCTCCGCGCCCTGCGGGGTGAGCCCGTGCCTGAGGTGGCCGATACTGCCGAGGAGAAGGCGGACTTCGCCGCCATCGGCGACGAGGACATTACCTTCGCCTTCGACACCGTGTTCATCGTCCGCAAGACCTCCGACAAGCCCCTGGACGGCCTGCGTACCTATCTGAACAGCATCGGCGACAGCCTGGTCATTGGTGAGGATGACGAGGCCTTCAAGGTCCACGTCCACACCGACACCCCCGGCGACGCCCTGAACGAGGCCCAGAAATACGGCACGCTGGAGCTGGCCAAGATCGAGAATATGCGTACCCAGGCCGCCGACCTGGCCGCCGGCAAGAAGGCCCAGTCCACCGACGATCTGGACGCCGTCGAGGCCGAGCTGGAGCGCGGCGAGGCTGCTGTGGCCGCGCCGGAAAAGCGCTACGGCTTCCTGGCCGTCTGCGCCGGCGAGGGTCTCGAGGCCGTGTTCCGCGACCTGACCGTGGACCGCATCGTCTCCGGCGGGCAGACCATGAACCCCTCCACCGAGGCCATCCTGCAGGAGGTCAACCGCACCCCCAGCGAGATCGTGTTCATCCTGCCCAACAATAAGAACATCATCATGGCCGCCCAGCAGTGCGTGGGCCTGACGGAAAAGCAGGTCATCGTGGTGCCCACCGCCACCGTGCCCCAGGGCATCTCCGCCATGATGGCCGTGGACCCGGACAACGACGATCCCCAGGCCATCCTGGCCGCCATGACCGAGGCCGCCGCCAACGTCACCACCGCCCAGATCACCTACGCCGCCCGCAACTCCGACTTTGACGGCTTCGCCATCAACGAGGGCGACTATCTGGCCCTGTGCGACGGCAAGCTCCTGGGCACCGACCGCAGCCTGGACGTGCTGCTGGATAAGCTGGCTCACGTAGCCGCCGATAAGAACGCCGAGTTCGTCACCGTCTACTCCGGCCAGGGTGTCACCGAGGATGACGCCGCCCGCGCCGCCGAGGTGTTCGAGACGATCTGCCCCGATGCCGAGGTCGCCGCCCTTCCCGGCGGCCAGCCGGTGTACTACTACATCATCGCCATCGAATAACATACAGGGAAGCACCCGCCCGGGTGCTTCCTTTTTTCTCCCCCTGCACCCCGTCAGCCTTCCCCCCGAGGGCGCACTCCCGTAAGCCTTCCCCTTGAGGGGTCCGCAGTGTTGAATGACAGGCCGGTGGCCTGTCAGATCCGCGGACCGACCGACCCGCAGGGAGACAGGTGCCCCCGAAGGGGGCGGATGAGGTGTCGCCGCCGCAGGCGGCGTAAAACCCCTCCGCCCCTCCACAATATCCCACAACTCTCCGTATAATCTGCGAAAAAGAACACCCTGTGTATTCACGCAGGGTGTTCTTTTCGATGTATACGCTCAGGCCAGCGTCTCCATCTCCTTGTTGACGCTCTCCTCGCAGCTCCGCATAGCCAGGATGGTTTTTTCCATCAGCTCCTCGATGGTCCAGCCCAGGCGCTCCGCGCCGGTGTTGATCACGTCCCGGGAGCAGCCGGCGGCGAACTTCTTGTCCTTATACTTCTTCTTCAGGCTGCTGACCTCCATGTCCATCACGCTCTTGCTGGGGCGCATACGGGCGGCCGCGCCGACCAGGCCCGTCAGCTCGTCGGCGGCAAACAGCACCTTCTCCATCTCATGGGTGGGCTCCACATCGCAGCACAGGCCGTAGCCATGGGAACAGACGGCGTGGATGAACTCCTCGGAGCACCCCGCCTTCTTCAGCAGTTCCGGTGCCTTCCGGCAGTGCTGCTCCGGCCACATCTCAAAGTCGATGTCGTGCAGCAGACCCACCGTGGCCCAGAAATCCGCGTCCTCGCCATAGCCCAGCTCATTGGCGTACCAGCGCATAACGCCCTCCACCGTCAAACCGTGGAGAATGTGGAACGGCTCCTTGTTGTACGTTTTCAGCGCCGCCAGCGCCGCCTCGCGGGAGATACATTCTTTCATGGGTAAAGCCTCCTTTGTATACCAGAGACGGGCGCCGCCCGCCCCCTTGATGCTCTTCCGGAATTTGGCGCGCCCGGTGCGGCGCGCCCCTTTTCCTATTTGCCTACCATTTTAGCAGGTTATTCTCCGTTGTCAAGGCTTTTTCCAACAAGTTTGCCAGCCGTTTTCCCCGTTCCGCCGCGCGATCCGCCTCCGCCGCCAGCAGCTGCCGCAGGCAGCCGTCCTCCATGCGCGCCGCCAGATCGGCGCAGCCCCGCTGCACCACCGCCTCGCCCACATACACCCGCCGCAGGGCCGCCAGCCACGTCTCCCGTACCCCCGCCGCCGGCGCGGGCGGCTGCCGCCACCGGCCCGTATGCAGAAAATATGCCGCCAGCAGGGCCCGCACCGCCCGCTGCTCCTCCCGGGCCAGCTGTTCCAGCGCCTGCCGGCTCTGCCGGGGCGCACGGACGGCACACCGGCGGCAGCAGGCATACAGCGCCGCGCCCTCGGCGATCAGCCCGCCCAGCATCGCCTCGCTGTCCGTCTCCCGCCGCGGCAGCGGACAACAGGCCCCCACGGGACACGGTGCCGCGTCATAGGCCGGCAGCGCCGGCCCCACCCTCTGCCACACCGCCGCCGCGGCGGCGGTATCGTATACCAACGGTGATGGCTCCATACTGAACGCCTCCTTTTCTGTCTATACTATGTGGTGCCGCGGCCCGATGTGCGCCATGGGCGGAAACATATTGCATTTCCTGCCGAAATCTGTTACACTGATATGGTTACGGAACCTGCCCACCACTTTGATGGTGTGAACAGCCACAATACAAACGTTCAGAGAAGGGAGAACCATCCCATGCTGGAATTGCAGAATATCTGCTACCGGGTGTCCACCCCCGAGGGGGAGCAGGACATCCTGAAAAACGTATCCATCACCATCCCCGACCATAAGCTGGTCGTCTTCACCGGCCCCAACGGCGGCGGCAAGACCACCCTGGCCAAGGTCATCATGGGCCTGGTGCAGCCCACCTCCGGCCGCGTGCTGTACAACGGCGAGGACGTGACGGACCTGTCCATCACCGAGCGTGCCAAGCGCGGCATCAGCTACGGCTTCCAGCAGCCGCCCCGCTTCAAGGGCATCACCGTCCATGACCTGCTGCTTCTGGCGGCGGGCGAGGACAAGCTCAGCAAGGACAAGTGCTGCGCCTATCTTACCAAGGTTGGCCTCTGCGCCAACGACTACCTGGACCGCGAGGTGGACGTGTCTCTGTCCGGCGGCGAGGTCAAGCGCATCGAGATCGCCACCATCCTGGCCCGCCGCGGCCAGCTGATGATCTTCGATGAGCCGGAGGCCGGCATCGACCTGTGGTCCTTCGCCCGGCTGACCGAGACCTTCGAGCAGATCCACCGGGAGGGCGCGGCCACCATGGTCATCATCTCCCATCAGGAGCGCATTATCAAGCTGGCCGACGAGATCGTCGTCATCGCCGGCGGCCAGATCGCACACCGCGGCACCACGGAGGAGATCTTCCCCCTGATCCTGGCCGACACGCTGGGCAGCTGTCCCGTACTGGAGAGAAAGGAGGGCGCGCAATGATCACCGATATCGACGCCGCTTTGCTGGAAAAGATCGCCGATCTGACCGGCAAGCCCGTGGGCGCCTTCAATATCCGCAAGGACTCCGGCTGCGAGGCCCGTCAGTCCACCGAGCACATTGCTATCGATCCCCGCAGCGACGGAAAGTCCGGCATTGACATCCGCATCAAGCCCGGCACCAAGGGTGAGAAATGCTACATCCCCGTCATCATCAGCCACAGCGGCCTCAGTGAGCTGGTCTATAACGACTTCTACGTGGGCGACGACTGCGACGTGGACATTATCGCCGGCTGCGGCATCCACAACTCCGGCTGTGACGAAAGCCGCCACGACGGCATCCACACCTTCCACATCGGCAAAAATTCCAAGGTCCGCTATGTGGAAAAGCACTTCGGCGAGAAAGACCCCGGCCAGACCGGCGGCAACATCATGAACCCCAAGACCGTGGTCTACCTGGGCGAGAACTCCACCATGCAGATGGAGACGATCCAGATCCGCGGCATCGACTCCACCAAGCGCGAGACGGACTTCTTCTGCGAAGCCGGCAGCGAGGTGGTGGTCACCGAGCGCCTGCTGACCCACGGCGCTCAGGAGGCCGAGAGCGATATGCGTATCGAGCTCAACGGCCACGACGCCCGCGGCCGCGTCATCTCCCGCAGTGTGGCCCAGGACCGTTCCCACCAGATCTTCCACCCGGTGATGGTGGGCAACGCCCAGTGCTTTGGCCACGTTCAGTGCGACAGCATCATCATGGGCGACGCCCGCATCGAGTCCGTCCCGGCCATCACCGCCAACTGTCCCGACGCCCAACTGATCCACGAGGCCGCCATCGGCAAGATCGCCGGCGACCAGCTGCTGAAGCTGGAGACCCTCGGCCTGACCCCCGAACAGGCGGAGGAGACGATCCTCAAGGGCTTCCTGGCATAACACATATGGCTGCGCCGCCTTTCGTGCGAAAGGCGGCGCACTTTTTTGCGCCCGCCCTTGCGTTTCCACGCAAAAAATGGTATTATATTAAGTTGAGAAACAACTTCCCCGGCCCCCTGCGCCGGACAGAAATACAAAGGAGGCTCACCTTATGAAGCTGGGTATCGTCGGATTACCAAATGTTGGCAAAAGCACCCTGTTCAACGCCATCACCAACGCCGGGGCAGAGAGCGCCAACTACCCCTTCTGCACCATCGAGCCCAACGTGGGTGTGGTGGCCGTGCCGGACGCGCGGCTGGACAAGCTGGCGGAGATGTACCAGCCGGACAAAAAGACCCCCGCCGTCATCGAGTTCGTGGACATCGCCGGTCTGGTAAAGGGCGCCAGCCAGGGCGCCGGCCTGGGCAACAAGTTCCTGGAGAATATCCGCCGCACGGACGCCATCGTCCACGTGGTCCGCTGCTTTGATGACGAGAACATCATGCACGTGGTGGCCGATGCCAGCCAGAACGTCCCCGTGGACCCCCTGGGCGACATCGAGACCATCGACCTGGAGCTGATCATGGCGGACCTGGAGATGGTCAACCGCCGGGCGGAGAAGGCCACGAAGGCCGCCAAGGGCGACAAGAAGTTCCTCCATGAGGCCGAGGTGTTCAAGGCCCTGGCGGCGCATCTGGACGGCGGCAAGTCCGCCCGCACCTTCGAGTGCGACAAGGACGACCGCGCCATCGTCGAGACGGCGGACCTGCTGAGCCTCAAGCCCATCATCTACGCCGCCAACATGGACGAGGACGGCTTCGCCCACTATGAGGACAACAAGTACTTCCAGTCCGTCCGCGATCTGGCCGCCAGGGAGGGGGCCCAGGTGCTGCCCATCTGCGCCAAGCTGGAGCAGGACATCGCCGAGCTGGATGACCCGGAGGAGCGCGCCATGTTCCTGGCGGACCTGGGCATCGAAAAGTCCGGTCTGGACCGTCTCATCCAGTGCAGCTATGACCTGCTGGGTCTCATCTCCTTCCTGACCTACGGTAAGGACGAGTGCCGCGCCTGGACCATCAAAAAGGGCACCAAGGCTCCCCAGGCCGCCGGCAAGATCCACTCCGACATCGAGCGCGGCTTCATTCGGGCCGAGACCATCAACTTCGACGAGATGATGGCCTGCGGCGGCAGCGTGGCCGCCGCCAAGGAAAAGGGCCTGCTGCGCTCCGAGGGCAAGGAGTATGTGGTCAAGGACGGCGACATGATCTACTTCCGCTTCAACGTATAACGACCTCTGCCTGCCATGCAGGACCGGCCCCGCCGGTCCTGCTTTTTTCGCGGTTTTCCAAGCATCTGTATGCCTGCCGCGGTGCGCCGCGGTTTTCTTCTGCGGAAACCCGCCAAAAACCTTAATGGTGTAAAGCGCGAATTGGCGAATTACCTAAAAATATTGTGATTTTTTCTACAAAACACAGACAAAAAAGGCTTGTGAATAAATCGTGAACGCGCTATAATGATGCTGTGATTGTGAAAAGTCTCACGATCCAATTATGAGGAGAGATCAGAAAGGAAAACGGAATTATGGAAAAACGGTATACTCTGCCCGTAGCCATCGCATTGGTGGTGGGCACTGTCATCGGCTCCGGCGTGTTCTTCAAGGCCGAAGCTGTCCTGACAAAGACCGGCGGTAATCTGTCTGTCGGTATTCTGGCATTCATCATCATGGGCGTTGTCATGATCATCAGCGCCTGCACCTTTGGCGTCGTGGCACAAAGCCACGAGGGCGTGGAGGGCCTGGTGGGCTACGCTGCCGCCTCCTGCGGTAAGACCTACAGCTACTATGTGGGCTGGTTCATGGCCGTCATCTATTACCCCTCTCTGGTGTCCGTGCTGAGCTGGCTGCCCGCCCGCTACTTCGGCGTACTCATGGGCTGGGACGACCCTGTGGTCGGCGGCCGCACCATGATGCTGGCCGGCGTGTTCATGATCGTTACCTACACCATGAACGCTCTGGCTCCCAAGCTGGCCGGTAAGTTCGCCATCGCCACCACCATCATCAAGCTGATCCCCCTGCTGCTGATGGCCGTTGTCGGCACCATCGTGGGTCTGACCAGCGGCATGACCGAGTTCAACTTCTCCAATGTCGTTACCGAGATGCCCTTCACCGAGGGTCTGTTCGGCGCCATCGTCTCCCTGGCCTTCGCCTTTGAGGGCTGGATCTGCGCCACCTCCATCGGCAGCGAGCTGAAGGATTCCAAGAAGAACATGCCCCGCGCGCTGCTGATCGGCACCGTGATTGTGGCTATCGTGTACGTGATCTATTACGTCGGTCTGGCCGGCGCGGTGGAGTCCGAGGTCATGATGGCCGGCGGCGAGGCCGGCGCCAAGATCGCCTTCCAGAACATCTTTGGTCAGGTGGGCGGCGCTGCCATCTTCGTGTTCGTTGTGATCTCCTGCTGGGGCACCTGCAACGGCCTGACTATGGCTGTTACCCGCGGCATGTTCGATCTGGCCGTCGAGAGCGGCAGCCCCAAGCTGGCCATGTTCAAGAACGTGGACGCCAACACCAACATGGCCAACAACTCCGCCGTGTTCGGTCTGCTGGTCAGTTCCCTGTGGCTGCTGTACTTCTACGGCGGCACCATCATGGGGGGCTTCGGTCCCTTCAAGTTCGACTCCTCTGAGCTGCCCATCATCACCCTGTACGCCATCTACATCCCCATCTACATCGCCCTGCTCAAGCGCAAGGATCTGCCCGGCTTCCGCGGCAAGGTCATGCCCGTGCTGGCCATCCTGTGCTCCCTGTTCATGGTCTTTGCGGCCATCTACTCCCACAAGTGGAACGTGCTGTATTATCTGATCGTGTTCTTCGTCATCGAGGTCATCGGCGCGTTCTTCAAGAGCGGCAGGAAGGCGTAACAAGCGTATAACGCACGTCCATGTGTGTTCCCCTTTTGCATTGGGACGGGCGTCGGCTCTGCCGGCGTCCGTCCCGCCTTTTCCGCAGGCGGCAGCGCGCCCTTCGGCCGCCTCAGCCGCCGCACCGTGGGCCGCGGCGCGGTGCTCCTGAAGGCGCAGATCACCCTTCCGGGCGGTATCGGCATCCTGCTGATCCCGGGCAGTATCCTCCTGCCCCACCTGCTGACCCATCTGTCCGGCCAAAAATGTGCCGTACCGCAAAAAAACGACAACTGCATATAGCAATGTGCCTTGCAGTTTGCTATAATGCTTCATTAAGAGCAAGATAAAGTGACCATTAGCGCAACATAAAATAACCTGAATGTAAAGGAACCTGCCACATGAATTTTCCTCTTTGCCCCCGCTTTCAGGCCGTTCTTTTCGACATGGACGGCACACTTTTAGACACTCTATCGGATATGCAGGACGCTGTAAACCATATCCTGCTTGAAAATGGTTGGCCGCAGCGCACCCTCGAGGAAATACGCGCCTTCGTCGGCAACGGCGCCGCGAAGCTCATGGAGCGCGCCATCCCCGAACCCATTGCGCCCCAACGGTTTCACGAGATTTTAGCCTCCTACAAGGACTGGTATCAGGCCCATAATTGCGTAAAGACCGCGCCGTACCCCGGCATTCCGGAGGTCCTGGCGGAGCTGGAAAAAATGGGTGTGAAGACCGCCGTTGTCTCCAACAAGCCGGACGCCACCACCAAGGCGCTGGCGGAAAAGTTTTTCCCCGGTATGCCGGCCCTCGGCCAGCGGGACGGCGTGGACCCGAAACCATCGCCAGCCCTTGTGGCACAAGCGCTTTCGGATCTCGGCATCCGCCCGGAAAATGCCGTGTATGTGGGCGACAGCGAGGTAGATGTGGCCACGGCCCGCAACGCCGGTCTGCCGCTGATCGCCGTCAGCTGGGGCTTCCGCGGCCGTGAAAAACTGGAAATTGCCGGCGCGGAACACATCGCGGACACCGCCCCGCAGCTGCTGGAAATGCTGTGCAGATAGCGCCGTCCGATAAAATTTTTGCTTGACATCTGCAAAAAAGGTGATACAATAACCCCATACTTCAAAAACCGTTGAGTAAGAGGAGTAGGCGCACAGGAAGCTTTCATACAGAAATCTGATGAAAACACGAAGTGTTTTCATAGCCGCAGCAGCGGCGTAGATTTCGTATGAGACGGCTTTTGAAGCATCAACTGCGCTTTGCGCAGCGCTTGGATGCTTCAAAAGGGCTGATCAAAATCCGTGATTTTGATCAGGCGTCAGTATCAGAGAGCCGCGTATCGGTGAAAGCGCGGCAGCGGAACGTGCGGTGAATGGACTTACGAGGGCGGGGAGAAAGCCAGATGGCGAGTAATACCCGACGGCAGCCGCGGCCGTTATCCCGGCGGAACGCATGACAGTGCGCGCAAAGTGGGCGTTTTTACGCCAATGTGGGTGGTACCGCAGGCTTGTATTTTCAGTCTGTCCCATGGATTTTCCATGGGACAGACTTTTTTGTTGTCTCGAAAAAACATTTCTCATACAGAAAGGAATCACGATTATGGGTAAGATCATCCTCACCGGCGACCGTCCCACCGGCCGCCTGCACGTGGGCCACTATGTGGGCTCCCTCCGCAACCGCGTCATCCTGCAGAACAGCGGCAAGTTTGAAAAGCTGTTCTTTATGATCGCCGACGCCCAGGCCCTGACCGACAATTTCGACAACCCCGGTAAGGTGCGGGAGAACATCCTCCAGGTGGCGCTGGACTACATGGCCTGCGGTCTGGACCCCGCCAAGTGCCATATGTTCATCCAGTCCGTGGTGTGTGAGCTGACGGAGCTGACCTTCTACTACATGAACCTGGTGACGCTGGCCCGGCTGGAACGCAACCCCACCGTGAAGGCGGAGATCCAGCTGCGGGGCTTCAACCACAGCATCCCCATGGGCTTCCTGACCTATCCCGTGAGCCAGACGGCGGACATCACCGCCTTCATGGCCGACACTGTGCCCGTAGGCGAGGACCAGCTGCCCATGCTGGAGCAGGCCCGCGAGATCGTCCGCCGCTTCAATGAGCTGTACGGCGAGACGCTGGTGGAGCCCACGGCCCTGCTGCCGGACAACGAGGCCTGCCTGCGTCTGCCCGGCACCGACGGCAAGGCAAAGATGAGCAAATCCCTGGGCAACTGCATCTATCTGGCCGACAAGCCGGAGGACATCCGCACCAAGGTCATGGGTATGTTCACCGACCCCAACCACCTGCAGGTCAGCGACCCCGGCCAGACCGAGGGCAACCCGGTGTTCATGTATCTGGACGCCTTCTGCAATGATGAGCACTTTGCCAAATACCTGCCGGACTACGCCAATCTGGACGAGCTAAAGGCCCACTATCAGCGGGGCGGCCTGGGCGATGTGAAGGTCAAGAAGTTCCTGAACAACGTCCTGCAGGAGACGCTGGAGCCCATCCGTAATCGCCGCGAGGAGCTGGAAAAGGACCCCGGCTATGTGATGGACGTGCTGCGGCAGGGCACCGAGGCGGCGCAGGCCGCTGCGGCCGATACCCTGGCCAAGGTCAAGCACGCCATGCAGATCGACTATTTTGCGTAACACAGCGCACCGCGCTGACCAATACTGAAAGGAGAACACAACCATGAAAGAACTGAAAAACCGCGGCATTCCCTATAAGATCTATCTCTCCGAGGACGAGATGCCCCGGTATTGGTACAATGTTCGCGCGGATATGAAGAACAAGCCGGCGCCCCTGCTGAACCCCGGCACCCTTCAGCCCATGACGGCCGAGGAGATGGGCCACGTGTTCTGCGCCGAGCTGGTAAAGCAGGAGATGGACGACCATACCCCTTATATCCCCATCCCCGAGGACGTGCGGAATTTCTATAAAATGTACCGTCCCTCTCCCCTGGTGCGTGCCTACTGCCTGGAGGATAAGCTGGGTACCCCGGCGCACATCTACTACAAGTTCGAGGGCAACAACACCTCCGGCAGTCACAAGCTGAACTCCGCCATCGCTCAGGCCTACTACGCCAAGGAGCAGGGTCTGACCGGCGTGACCACGGAAACCGGTGCCGGCCAGTGGGGCACGGCGCTGAGCATGGCCTGCGCCTATCTGGGGCTGGACTGCCATGTGTTCATGGTGAAGTGCTCCTATGAGCAGAAGCCCTTCCGCCGCGAGGTCATGCGGACCTACGGCGCGGACGTGACCCCCTCTCCCTCCCTGACCACCGAGGTAGGCCGCAAGATCCTGGCGGAGTTTCCCGACACCACCGGCTCTCTGGGCTGCGCCATCAGTGAGGCCGTGGAGTGCGCCGCTTCCACGCCCAACACCCGCTATGTGCTGGGCAGTGTGCTGAATCAGGTGCTGCTGCACCAGTCCGTCATCGGTCTGGAGACGAAGGCGGCGCTGGATAAATACGGCATCAAGCCGGACATCATTATCGGCTGCGCCGGCGGCGGCTCCAATCTGGGCGGCCTGATCTCCCCCTTCGTGGGTGAGATGCTCCGCGGTGAGGCAGACTATAAGATCATCGCCGTGGAGCCGGCCTCCTGCCCCAGCCTGACCCGTGGCGTGTTCAAATACGACTTCTGCGACACCGGCAAGATCTGCCCCATGGCCAAGATGTACACCCTGGGCAACGGCTTTATCCCCTCCGCCAACCACGCCGGCGGCCTGCGGTATCACGGCATGAGCAGCATCGTCAGCCAGCTGTACCACGACGGCATGCTGGAGGCCCGCAGCGTGGAGCAGACCGCCGTGTTCGAGGCGGCGGAGCTGTTCGCCCGCTGCGAGGGCATCCTGCCCGCGCCGGAAAGCAGCCACGCCATCCGCGTGGCCATTGACGAGGCGGTGAAGTGCAAGGAGAACAACGAGGCCAGGAACATCGTCATCGGCCTGACCGGTACCGGCTACTTCGACATGGTGGCCTACGGCAAGTACAACGATGGCGAGATGCGCGACGTCATCCCCACGGACGAGGACCTGCAGCGGGGCTTCGCCACCATCCCCAGTTTCCCGGGGAACGAATAAAAAGGTATAAGAAAGACCGCCTTTCGGCGGTCTTTTTTATCTGCAGCAGGCGAATTTTCCTCCGGTACTTGACAAACTGCCCGGTTTTGCTATAATAGTCAGGTATCTTGTCCGCGAGCGTGCTGGAATCGGCAGACAGGCAAGCTTGAGGTGCTTGTGTCCGTAAGGTCGTGTGGGTTCAAGTCCCATCGCTCGCACCAAAAAAGAAGAGACACACGTTCGTGTGCCTCTTCTTTTTTGGTGTGGCACTTTTGCTGTGCAAAAGTGGTCGCCTGCGGGCGGATGACTGAACGCGAGTGGGGAAACCCGCAAAGGTTTCCCCCTCACACTCCCCCTTCCTTGCGGTATGTGGAAGTACGGACAACAAAACCTGTGGGCAGTCACAGAAAAGCCACCCTAAAGGGTGGCTTTTCTTTTTGGCGCGGGCGATAGGGACAGCGTATTTGACAATGGCGGCAGTTCCCTGTACAATGGCAGAAAATACCGCGAGGGAGGGCTATCATGGAATTCTGGAAGATGAACGGGGCAGGCAATGATTTTATCGTGGTGGACGACCGTCGGAACGCCATCCCCGAGAACAGGTGGCCGGAGATCGTCCGCGTCCTGTGTGAGAGGCATATGTCCATCGGCGCAGACGGCTTCATGGTGGTGAAGCCCCCCACCTGTGGCGGCGACTACAAAATGCTGTTCTTCAACTCCGACGGCTCCACGGGTGAGATGTGCGGCAACGGCGCGCGGTGCATCTGCCGCTACGGCTATGAAAACGGCCTGGCCGGTGAGACGCAGCGGGTAGAGACCACTGCCGGTCTTGTGACGGGCTGGCGAATGGGCAAACGGCTCTACCGTATACGGCTCAACGATCCCTGCCATATGCGGCTGGACGGCAGGTTGGAGGTGGACGGCATCACCTATGACTGCGCCTATGTGGAGCTGGGCGACCCCGGCATCCCCCACGCGGCGGTACCTATCGCCGGCTTGAGAGACTATGACGCGGCGGCGCTGCTCCGGCTGGGCCGGACCCTGCGGCACTATCCGGATTTTCCCAAGGGCGCCAACGTGAACTTCTATGAGATCATCGGCCCGGACCATGTGTACGAGCGCACCTATGAGCGCGGGGTGGAGGATTTTACCTACGCCTGCGGCACAGGCACCGGCTCCGTGGTGACGGTGCTGACGCTGCTGGGAAAGGTCTCCGGCAAACACGTCCGGGTGGATATGACCGGCGGCACGCTGTATGTGGACGTGGAACGTGACGCGGCCGGCCGCGTCACCGACCTGTATCTGACCGGCCCCACCAATGTGGTCTGCAAGGGCGAGATCACCGACGAAAATCTGATTCTGTGAGAAAAGGAGCCGTCCCCGGTGGGGACGGCTCCTTTTCTTGTATCAGTCCGCCGCGGACAGGTGCAGATGCTCGCCGCGCTGGTCCATGGGGATATACGCCTCATGGGTGGTGACGGCACGGTAGGCCGGGCGCATGATTCGGTGGCAGGTGACCACCTCCTCAATGCGGTTGGCGCACCAGCCGGCGATACGGGCGGAGGCGAACAGCGGCGTGAACACCTCCTCAGGGATGCCCAGCATGGCATACACCAGGCCGGAGTACATATCCACATTGGCACACATGGGCGTGTCGCTGTGCTTGCGTTCCATGACCATGGGCAGACCCAGCTCCTCCACCTTCTGCAGCAGGGCGAAGTCGTCGGCGTAGCCCTTCAGCTCCGCCATGCGCTGGGCGTACTTCTTCAGCAGCACGGCGCGGGGATCAGACATGGTGTACACCGCGTGGCCCAGGCCGTAGATCTTGCCGGACCGATCGCCCGCCTGGCCGTCCAGCAGCTTGTTCAAGTAGTCCTTGATGGAGCCGTCGTCGTGGGGATCCACATTCTCCTTGATATAGCGGAACATCTCCATGACCTTGGCGTTGGCGCCGCCGTGGAGGGGCCCCTTCAGGGAGCCGACAGCCCCGGCAATGGCGCTGTAAGTGTCCGTGCCGCTGGAGGACATGGCGCGACAGACGAAGGTGGAGTTGTTGCCGCCGCCGTGCTCCGCGTGGACCATGAGCATCATGTCCAGCAGATGGGCCTCTTCATCGGTGTAGCTCTTGTCCGGGCGCATCATGCGGAGGAAGTTCTCCGCCGTGGACAGCTCCGGCACCGGGAAATGGATATGCAGGGAGTCGCCGTGGAAGTAGTGGCGCTGCACCGCGTAGGCATTGGCCACAATGGACGGGAAATAGCCAACGAGCTTGACGGACTGCAGCAGCATATTGTCGATGGAGGTGTTGTCCGGGTCCGGATCGTAGGAATACAGGCTCAGCACGCTGCGGGCCAGTTCGTTCATGATATTGTGGCTGGGGTGCCGCATGATCATGCCCTCGGTAAAGCCCTCGGGCAGCTTGCGGGCCTGGTTCATGATCTTGTCGAAGTAGGCCAGCTCGCTCTTGGAGGGCAGATAACCCATCAGCAGCAGGTAGGCTACCTCCTCGAAGCCGAAGGTGCCGGCCTTGCGGTGGGCCTCCACGATGTCGGTGAGCTCGATGCCGCGGTAGTACAGCTTGCCGGGGGCGGGAACACGCTGACCGTCCTGCATCAGATAGCCCTGAACACTGCCCACCTTGGACACACCCACCAAAACGCCCGTGCCATCGTTATTCCGCAGGCCCAGCTTTATATCGCCCCGGTAGTGATCCGGGCTGATGGCGTACTGCTCCTGGATGCTGCGGCTCAGAGGATTGGTATACTGTTTTAAAATCGTGGTGTCTTTCTCGGTCATATCGGTTTCTCCTTTCGCCGCAGGGCGGTACGTTGTTTCATGGGTGATTATACGTCCGCCGCCCTCATTTTGCAAGAGTAAAATTTTAAAATTTCAAAATTTTTTATTTTAACGCAAATTTATCCGTCATCATTCAAGCTTTTTGCAAAATACAAATTTCAAACTTGCAATTTTCTTGATTTTCCTCTTGCATTTTTCCATCATCGTGCTATACTGACTACATTATTGCACGGGCCGCCTGTGCCCGACACTCTGATTACCCGAAAGGGGTGCTATCCTATGATCAAGCTGCACGATCTCCCCGTCCTCTGGACCGGCGGCGCCGTCCGTGAGGCCACACCCGCCATGGCGGCAGCCCGGGAGAAGACCATGGCCTGCCGCATTCTCCGCGCCCACAACACCGGCAGCGGCGACGGCCTGCTGCACCTGACGTTCGACAGTCTCATCTCCCATGATATTACCTATGTGGGCGTGATCCAGACCGCCAAGGCCAGCGGTCTGACGGAGTTCCCGGTGCCCTATGTGCTCACCAACTGCCACAACAGCCTGTGCGCCGTGGGCGGCACCATCAACGCCGACGACCATGCCTTCGGCCTGTCGGCGGCGGTAAAATATGGCGGCGACTATGTGCCCGCCAACCAGGCGGTCATCCACCAGTATGCCCGGGAAATGCTGGCCGGCTGCGGCAAAATGGTTCTCGGTTCCGACAGCCACACCCGCTACGGCGCGCTGGGCACCCTGGGCGTAGGCGAGGGCGGCGGTGAGATCGTCAAGCAGCTGCTGCGTAACACCTACGACCTGGCAGCGCCCCAGGTGGTCCTGGTGCACGTCACCGGCAGACCCCGCCACGGCGTGGGCCCCCACGATGTGGCCATCGCCCTGTGCGGCGCGGTGTATAAAAACGGCTTTGTGAAAAACAAGGTGCTGGAGTTCGTGGGGGATGGCATCGGCCGTCTCAGCATGGACTACCGCATCGGCATCGACGTCATGACCACCGAAACAGCCTGCCTGACCTCCATCTGGGAGACGGACGGCGCCGTGCGGGACTATCTGGCGCTGCACGGCCGGGCGGGGGACTATGCACCCCTGCATCCCGAGGACGGCGCGTACTATGACGGCCTTATCGAGCTGGACCTGTCCGCCATCGAGCCCATGGCCGCCCTGCCCTTCCACCCCTCCGAGGCGGTGACGCTGCGGGAACTGATCGCCGACCCCGGCGACATCCTGCGTGAGGTAGAGAAGCGGGCCGCCGACCAGTTCGACGGCAAGGTGCAGCTGCATCTCACCGACAAGGTAAAGGGCGGCAAGCTCCATGTAGAGCAGGGCGTTATCGCCGGATGTGCCGGCGGCCTGTATGACAACATCGCCGAGGCGGCTGCCATTCTGGACAACTGCGACGTGGGCAGCGGGAATTTTGACTTCTCCGTGTATCCCCCCTCCGTCCCCGTGGAGCTGGAGCTGGTGGAAAACGGCGTGTCCGCCCGGCTGCTGCGCGCCGGTGCCGTGTGCAAGCCCTGTTTCTGCGGCCCCTGCTTCGGTGCGGGCGATGTGCCCGCCAACGATGCCCTGTCCATCCGTCACACCACCCGAAACTTCCCCAACCGGGAGGGCTCCAAGCCCGGCGACGGCCAGCTGTCCGGCGTGATCCTCATGGACGCCCGTTCCATTGCCGCCACCGCGCGGAACCACGGTGTGCTCACCTCTGCGGCGGATGTAGACTACGACGCTCCCTCTCCCGCGGAGCGCCGGTTCGACGCCTCCGTGTACGACAAGCGGGTCTACCGCGGCTTCGGCCACCCCCAGCCGGACGCCCCGCTGCAATACGGTCCCAACATCGCCGAATGGCCCGCCATCCCCGCCCTATCCGATGATCTGCTCCTACAGGTGGCCTCCGTTCTGCGGGATGAGGTCACCACCACAGACGAGCTCATTCCCTCCGGCGAGACGTCCTCCTACCGTTCCAACCCCATGAAGCTGGCGCAGTTCACCCTGTCCCGCCGCGACCCGGACTATGTGCCCCGGGCCAAGGCCGCGGCGGCGCTGGAAAGCGCCCGGGCCGCAGGCAAGGTACCGGCGGTGCTGGCGGATACGCTGCACGCATTGGGTCTGGATACACACAGCCTCTCCCGGCTGCACATCGGCTCCGTTATCTTTGCCAACAAGCCCGGCGACGGCTCTGCCCGGGAGCAGGCGGCCTCCTGTCAGCGGGTGCTGGGCGGCAGCGCCAACATCTGCTACGAATTCGCCACCAAGCGCTATCGCTCCAACTGCGTCAACTGGGGCCTGCTGCCTTTTACACTGGCGGCGGACGACAGCTTTGACGGCGCACCCGGCGACTTTATCTACGTCCCGGAGGTGCGGGAGAAGGTGGCCCGGGGCGACGAGGAATTCCCCGCGGTACTGCTGCATGACGGCAGGAAAACGGACCTCCTCCTCTATCTGAAAAACACCAACGCGGAGGAGCGCGAGCTGCTGCTGCGCGGGTGCCTCATCAACTATTACGCGGCAAAGGCGGTGAACTGAATGGAAAAGATCAAAATGCCTGTCCCCATCGCCGAACTGGACGGCGATGAGATGACCCATGTGCTGTGGGGCATGATAAAGGACACACTTATTAAGCCCTTCGTGGACCTGAACACCGAATACTACGACCTGTCCCTGCCCCACCGGGAGGAGACGGCAGATGCCGTCACCGCACAGGCGGCGGAGGCCATCAAGCGCCTGAAGATCGGCGTGAAGTGCGCCACCATCACCCCCAACCTGCAGCGCCAGGAGGAGTACGGCCTGACCCAGCTGTGGAAGTCCCCCAACGCCACCATCCGGGCGGCGCTGGACGGCACCGTGTTCCGCGCACCCATCCTGCTGAAGCGGGTCAAGCCTGTGGTGACCTGCTGGGAGAAGCCTGTCACCATCGCCCGCCACGCCTACGGCGACCTGTACAAGGCGGTGGAATACCGTGTCCCCGGTGCAGGCAAAGCCGAGCTGGTGTTCACCGATGAAAGCGGCCGGGAGCTGAGCCGCCAGCCGGTGTTCGACTTCAAGGGCCCCGGCGTGGTGCAGGCCATGCACAACCGGGACGCCTCCATTCTCTCCTTCGCCCGCTGCTGCTTCACCTACGCCCTGTCCGTGGGGCAGGACGTGTGGTTCGGCGCAAAGGACACCATCTCCAAGGACTATGACCAGACCTTCAAGCTGCTGTTCCAGAAGGTCTATGACGAGGAGTACAAGGCCGCCTTTGAACAGGCGGGACTTCACTACCGCTATGCGCTCATCGACGATATCGCGGCCAAGGTCCTCCGCAGCAAGGGCGGCATCGTCTGGGCCTGCAAGAACTACGACGGCGACGTGATGAGCGACCTGGTCGCCGCGGCCTCCGGCTCCCTGCCCATGATGACCAGCGTGCTGGTGTCCCCGGACGGCTGCTTCGAGTATGAGGCCGCCCACGGCACCGTCACCGACCACTTCTACCGCTGGCGCAAGGGTGAAAAGGTATCCACCAACCCCCTGGCCACCATGTTCGCCTGGGCCGGCGCCCTGCGGAAGCGGGGCGAGCTGGACGGCAATGCCGACCTGGTGCACTTTTCCGGCTGTCTGGAGCAGGCGGGGCTGGATATATTCGAGGCCGGGCACTTTACCGAGGACCTGACCATGCTGTGCGACCCGTCGGAATACACCGACAAGCCGGACAACGACACGCTGCTGGGTCTGATCCGTGCGCGGCTGGAAGCGCTGCTGACAGAGTAACATGACTGTGCCGCGGACATGACATCCGCGGCACTTTTCCCTCCGGTCATATTGACATATCCCCTACACATCTGTATAATAAAACATAACCAAAAATACAGGGAGGTTCTATCACAGGATGGACACAGCCGGCAGCGACTCTTGCCCTGAACGAGATCAGAACAACAGAGAATGACGTGAGACATGACCTGTGCGCGAGGCACACAGGCCGTGTCTTTTGCGCTTTTTACATCGCGCAAAAAGCGAGAGGAGGCGCTCCGCAAAAGCAGCGGAGCCCGGGAAAGGAGACAAAATTTGGATACCTCAATAGGTTGGTTATTGCTTTTACAGGTGGTGCTTATCGCCCTGAACGCCGTGTTCGCCTGCGCGGAGATCGCCGTACTTTCGGTGAACGAGGTGAAGCTGAGCAAAATGGTGTCGGAGGGCAACCGGAAGGCCAAGCGGCTCAGCCGGCTGACGGCCCAGCCGGCCAGGTTCCTGGCCACTATTCAAGTGGCCATCACCCTGGCGGGCTTTCTGGGCAGCGCCTTCGCGGCGGAGAATTTCTCCGATCCGCTGGTGGACTGGCTGGTGGGGCTGGGCGTAACGATCCCGCCCGCCACGCTGAACACCCTCGCCGTGATCCTGATCACGCTGATCCTGTCCTTCTTCACGCTGGTGTTCGGCGAGTTGGTTCCCAAGCGGATCGCCATGAAGCAGTCGGAGAAGGTAGCGCTGAACATCTCCGGTCTCATCACTGTCATCTCCAAGCTGTTCGCGCCCATTGTGTGGCTGCTGAGCGCGTCTACCAACGGCATACTGCGGCTGCTGGGCATTGATCCCAACGAGGCCGAGGAGCAGGTGGGCGAGGAGGACATCCGCATGATGGTGGACGCCAGCAGCGAGCACGGCGGCATCGACCATGAGGAAAAGGAGTTCATCCAGAACGTCTTTGAGTTTGATGACCTGACCGCCGAGGAGATCGCCACCCACCGCACGGACGTGGATCTGCTGTGGCTGGACGACACCATGGACGATTGGGCCGAGACCATCCACAACACGCGGCACACCCGCTACCCCGTGTGCGAGGACAGCGCGGACAATGTGGTAGGCATTCTGAACGCCAAGGAGTACTTCCGCCTGGCGGATAAAAGCCGGGAGAGCGTAATGGCCGGCGCCGTCCGCACGCCGTACTTCGTGCCGGAGACCATTAAGGCCGACGCCCTGTTCCGCAACATGAAGCGTACCGGCAATCCCCTGGCCGTGGTGCTGGACGAGTACGGCGGCATGGTGGGCATCGTGACGCTGAACGACCTGGTTGAGGAGCTGGTGGGCGACCTGGGCAGCGACGACAGCAACATCCTGGACGATGATGAGCCCCGCATCGAAAAGCGGGAGGATGGCTCCCTGGTCATCACCGGCAACGTAGAGCTGGACGATCTGGAGGACGCACTTGGCATCGAGCTGGACCAGGAGGAGCATGACACCCTGACCGGCCTGGTGTTCGACGCGCTGGGCATGATACCCGACGACGGCCCGCAGGACATTACGCTGGAGGCTGAGGGGATGCGGATCCATGTGACCTCCATTCTGGACCATCAGGTGAATGCGGCGGAGGTAACGCTGCTTCCTCAAACAGAGGACGCGGACGAGGCGAAAGAATAAAAAAGCAAAAAGGAGCACCCGGCCGGGTGCTCCTTTTTTATCACAGCTTACTCGCCCATATACAGGTGGAAATACAGGCCATTCATGCCGATGCCGTCCAGCATGGCGATCATAACCGGACCGTCCTCCTGCTCAATGAAACCGCCGGCATACTGGATATTGTTGCTGAACAGGCCCATAATATATACCTCCTGTACCAGCGTCCGCTGCACGGCCGCCGATCACATGATCGCAGTCAGTTGGCCTTGTGCTCCTGCTTGTGCTCCTGCTTAGGCTCCTGCTTGGCCGTGCCGGAGAATGCCTTGATCTCCACACCGCCGCGGATGACCGCGCCCTTGACCACCGCCAGAGTGCCCGTCACCAGGCCGCCGCTGATCTGAGCCTTCTCCTCCAGGGTAGTGCCGCCGGTGATCTCCAGATCGCCGTTGACCTTACCGGCGCACAGCAGCTCCTTGGCGTTGATGTTACCCGTCACCTGAGAATCCTCGCTGACGGTAACGGTGCCCGTGACCTTTACATCACCGGTCAGCGTACAGCCGATGAGGTTCAGGCTGCCGGCGGTGATATTGCTCTGGATGACCGAGCGCAGCGTCACCGTGCCGGTGGTAATGACCTCGCCCTTGAATGCTCCGGCGATCTCCACATCGCCGTCGGAGCGCAGTGTGCCCTCCAGTGAAGTACCCGCAGCCAGATAGCTGGCGGCCTTGGCCTTCACCACAGGCTGTACCGGTGCCTGCACCGGCGCGGTCTTTACCGGCTCCGGCTTTGCGACAGGCTTTTTCCCGCCGGCGGCCAGCACCTTGTCATCCTCGCTGCCCACGCCGAACAGTTCAAACATCGTCCGTTTCATTTCATCGCGCATAACAATACCCTCCCAATGGTTTTTGTTGCTTCTCTTTCCTGCTCATCTATCTATGTACCCGGCCGGGGACCTTCGCGGCCTCCTCATAGTGGAAGCCCATCAGCCGCCCGGGAATATAGATCCATGGCCGATGCAGTGTCTCGTTATAGTTGCCGGCGGCCTGCCGGTAAATGCTCTCGCTGCGCCGCAGGACCTCCGCCACATCAGCATTGCCCGCAGCCTCTGCCGCCCGCTTTTCAAAAGCGGCCAGCTGGCACCGGGCGCTCTCTACCATGCTCCGGTGCTGACGCAGCAGACGGCGGACCTCCCAGAACCACAGGACGACAAGCGCTGAAGTGCTGGCGATCGCCACGAGCCAGATGACCCATTTCATACGCAAACACCCCCTTCCGCAGGGCACAGTGGTCCCTGCGAAGGACATCGTACCAGATGTGGAGGAGTTTGGGGATGTATATGCCGCGAAATGCGTACACACGCCCGTGAAATGCAAATTTTGCGGTGACAACTCCTTTTTCTTATGATAAAATAAAGTTGCGCGCAGCGCAAAAAAACTTGAGGAGGCGGCGCCATGTATATCGCGGTATGTGATGATCAGATCGAGGAGTTGGAAAAGCTCACGGCGCTTTTGCAGGCCTGGCAGTCTGACCTGCACTCCGATGTCCGCTTTCAGACCTTCCGCAGCGGCGGCCAGCTGCTGGACGCTGCCCGCGCCGAGCGCTTCACCCTGTACCTGCTGGACGTGCTGATGCCCGGCATGACCGGCATGGACGCCGCACGGGAGATCCGTTCCTTCGACGCGGCGGCGGACATCATCTTTCTCACCACCTCTCCCGGCTTCGCCTACGAGAGCTACGGCGTCCGGGCGGCGGAGTATCTGCTCAAGCCCATCAATGCCAAGCTGCTCTATCCGGTGCTGGACAAGCTGTATCTGCGGGAGCAGAAGCCGCAGGACGGCCTGACCGTCAAGTCCAACGGCATGCTGGTGCGCCTGCCCTTTTCCCAGCTGAGCTATGTGGAGGTCAACGGCAAACACCTGTTCTTCAACATGGCCGACGGCACTGTTCACGAGGTAGCGGCCTCCATGCGCGAGTATGAAGGGGCGCCGCTGGCCCGCCCGGAGTTCATGCGGGTCCACCGGTCCTACATCGTCAATATGCTCCAGGCCGAAAAGCTCTCCCCCGCCGGGGTCATCACCTTCAGCGGCCATAACGTGCCCGTGTCCCGCCTGCTGTACGGCCAGCTGCAAAAGGACTATCTGGCCCTGCTGTTTTCCGGGAGGGACGCATAATATGTTTGATTTATCTATGCAGTCCGCGCTGGATATATTCTGCTATGTGCTGGTGCTGATCTATGGACTGGCGCTCAGCGCGGATCTCTCCACCGGCGGCCATGTCTCCCGACAGCAGAAGTACCTGCTGACGCTGCTGTGCCTGCTGTTCCTGCTGGTACTGGGACTGGGGCTGGTGCTTTTGGGCGAACGAACGGTAAAGCAGCTCTACCCGCTGGTCATCCATGTGCCGTTGGTGCTGATCCTGATTTTGTTTATGAAAAAATCGGTGGGCGTAGCCATTGTCAGCACCTGCACCGCGTATCTGTGCTGCCAGCCGCCCCGCTGGGGACGCATCGCCGTGGAGGCGCTGACGCAGAGCACGCTGGCCGCCGAGCTGGTCTATATCCTGCTGATGCCGGTGATGTATTATCTCCTGCGCCGCTTTTTCGTGGCCGCGGCCTATAACACCATGACCTCCTCAACGGCGGTGCTGCTGCTGTTCGGCAGCCTGCCCGTCACCTATTATATTTTCGACTATGCCACCACGATCTACTCCGATGCACTCTATTCCGGCATTCAGGCGCTGAATGAATTTCTGCCCACAGTGCTGATAACATTCTATGTACTGTTTCTGCCCGCCTTTCACCTGCAGTCACAGCGGCGCGCCGACGCGGAGATGCAGCGCTCCATGCTGGAGGCGGAGTTGGAGCAGTCCCAGTCTGAGATGGACTCCCTTCACCGGCTGGAGACCCAGACCGCCGTCTATCAGCACGATATGCGCCACCACCTGAATATGCTGGACGGTCTGCTGTCCGTGGGACGGCCGGACGAGGCGGCAGCGTATATCAAAAAGGTCCAGGCGGACATCGAGGCCATCACGCCCCGCCGCTTCTGCGAAAACCATCTGGTGAACCTGCTGTGCTCCTCCTTCACCGACAAAGCCCAGCGGCAGGGCACCGTGCTGACCGTGGATGCCTCACTGCCCAACGATGTAGCTATTTCGGACACGGAGCTGTGCTCCCTGCTGAGCAACGGTCTGGAAAACGCCCTGCACGCCGTGGCGGACCTGCCCGCCGACCGGAAGCAGATCTCCCTGTACTGCGGTGTGCGGCAGAACAAGCTTCTCATCGAGATACGCAATCCCTGCGCCGGACCGATAGCCATGCGGGACGGCCTGCCTGTCAGTGACCGGGAAGGACACGGCTACGGATGCCGCAGCATCCAGGCCATCGCCCAGCGCAACGGCGGGCTGTGCGTGTTTTCCGCCCGGCAGGGCCAGTTTCTGCTGCAGATCATGCTTCCGGTGCTGGAGACGTAAGAAAGCTTTTGTTTGAAGGAGCCGCCTTGGGCGGCTTCTTTCTTTTTATCCGATATTCTCGATATACTATCACGCCTTGGACAAAATGCGGCGGTTCTCACCTTGTTTTTCCGTCGTTCCCGTGCTATAATTTCTGCAAATACCAGAGATAAGCCCGGCCGGGCGCAAAGGAGAGATACACTATGGCGACATTTACCGTGAACGGCAAGTCCGTCACTGTGGAAAAAAACCAGAAACTCATCCGCTTTCTGCGGGACGAGCTGCACCTGACCTCCGTAAAGGACGGATGCAGCGAGGGTGCCTGCGGCACCTGCCACGTCCTCATCGACGGCAAGCCCACCAAGGCCTGCATCCCCCAGACGGACAAGCTGGAGGGCAAGACCATTCTCACGGTAGAGGGGCTCAGCGACTGGGAAAAGCAGGTCTACACCTTTGCCTTCGGTGAGGCCGGCGCGGTGCAGTGCGGCTTCTGCATTCCCGGCATGGTCATCTCTGCCAAGGGGCTGCTGGACGTGAACCCCGATCCCACCCGCGAGGAGGCCGCCTTTGCCATCCGCAACAATATCTGCCGCTGCACCGGCTACGTGAAGATCATCGACGGCATCCTGCTGGCGGCTAAGATATTCCGCGAGGGCAAGCTGCCCGCCCCCTCCGCCGACGACTGGCAGATGGGCAGCCGCGTCCACCGACTGGACGTGGAGGAAAAGGTCCTGGGCTATGGCCAGTACCCTGATGATATCTATGTGGACGGTATGTGCTACGGCGGTGCGGTCCGCAGCCAGTATGCCCGCGCCCGTGTGCTGTCCATCGACACCAGCGAAGCTGAAGCGCTGCCCGGCGTGATCTGCGTGGCCACCCAAAAGGATATCCCCGGCAAGGTCAACGTGGGCCATCTGAAGAAGGATCAGCCCACCCTCATCGGCGTAGGCGAGATCACCCACTATCTGGGCGACAGTGTGGCACTGATCTGCGCCGTGGATCAGGAGACGGTGGAGGCCGCCAAGAAGCTGGTGAAGGTGGAGTACGAAGTCCTGCCCGCCGTCCACAACCCCGCCGAGGCCGCCGCTCCCGGCGCGCCATTGGTGTTCGACGAGGAGGAGAGCAACGTCCAGGCCTACAAGCACGTTTCCCGCGGCGATGCCGAGGGTGCTATCAAAAACGCCAAATATGTGCTGACCGAGCACTTCTCCACCCCGTGGACGGAGCACGCCTTCCTGGAGCCGGAGTGCTGCGTGGCGCTGCCGCTGGACAACGGCGGCGTAAAGCTGCTGACCACTGACCAGAGTGCCCACACCACCATGCATGAGTGCGCGTCCATGCTGGGCGTGGACTATGACCACTGCCAGGTGCAGAACTGCCTGGTGGGCGGCGGCTTCGGCGGCAAGGAGGATATGTCCGTCCAACACCACGCCGCGCTGCTGTGCTATCTGACAAAGTGCCCCGTCAAGTTCAAGCTCAGCCGTCAGGAGTCCATCCTCGTCCATCCCAAGCGCCACAGCATGGACATGGACTTCACCATGGGCTGCGACGAAAACGGCATCATTCAGGGTGTCAAGGCCAGCGTGGTATCCGACACCGGCGCGTTCGCCTCTCTGGGCGGCCCCGTGCTGGAGCGCGCCTGCACCCACGCCGCCGGTCCCTACGCCTACGAGAACTTCGAGATCGAGGGCCGCGCCTACTACACCAACAACCCCCCCGCCGGCGCTTTCCGGGGCTTCGGCGTCACCCAGACCTGCTTCTGCACCGAGACGCTGCTGAACCAGATGGCTGACCTGGTGGGCATCTCCCCCTGGGAGATCCGTTACCGCAACGCCATTCGCCCCGGCGGTGTGCTGCCCAACGGCCAGATCGTGGATGACTCCACCGGTCTGGTAGAGACACTGGAGGCCATCAAGCCCGCCTATGACGAGGCGGTGAAAAACGACGATCCGGTGGGTATCGCCTGCGCCATGAAGAACGCCGGCGTAGGCGTAGGCATCCCCGACTGGGGCCGCTGCAAGCTCATCGTGGAGGGCGACGGCAAGGTGCACATCTACTCCGGCGCCAGCTGCATCGGCCAGGGACTGGGCACCGTGCTGGTGCAGGTGGTGGTCACCAACACCGGGCTGCACCGGGACGACATCGTCTATGAGCGCAGCAACACCTGGATCGCCCCCGACTCCGGCGACACCTCCGGCTCCCGCCAGACCCTGGTCACCGGCGAGGCCACCCGCCGCGCCTGCGAAAAGCTGAAGGCGGAGCTGGACGCCGGCAAATCCCTTGCCGACCTGAAGGGCACGGAGTTCTACGGCGAGTATCTGGCCAAGACCGACCCGCTGGGCGCCGACGTACCCAACCCCGTCAGCCACGTGGCCTACGGCTACGCCACCCAGATGTGTATTCTGGATAGGGACACCGGCCGCATCAAGAAGATGGTGGCCGCCCATGACGTGGGCAAGGCCGTGAATCCCCTGAGCGTGGAGGGTCAGATCGAGGGCGGCGTGGTCATGTCCATGGGCTACGCGCTGACAGAGAAATACCCCATCGACGAGAACTGCAAGCCCACCGCCAAATACGGTATGCTGGGCCTGTTCCGTGCCAACCAGATCCCGCCGGAGATCCAGGCCATCGTAGTGGAGAAGCCCGGCCTGAATGTGGCCGGCGGTGCCATCGGCATCGGTGAGATTACCTCCATCCCCACCGCCCCTGCCATTGCCGACGCCTATTACCGCCTCACCGGCGAACGGGAATTCAGTCTGCCGCTGAAGAACACCCCCTACGCACCCAAGAAATAAACGTAAAAGAGCACCCCAAAGGGGTGCTCTTTCATATCTGTCTATCCTCCTGTACCGCGGCCAGCGCCTCCACCGTGTCCACGTCCCGCAGCTCCGCCGCGGACGTCTCATACAGCAGCAGCGCGTCCGGGTGTGCGCGGATGACCACGTTGCCGCCCACATCGCCCTCCAGCGCCATCAGCTCCGGGAAAAACTTCCGGGGGAAGATACACGGGTTGCCCCGCACGCCGTTATGGGCCAGGCCCACGATGTGGTCCGGATGCGTCCGGAAATATTCGAGCTCCCGCCGCACGGTATCCTGCTCCAGAAGCGGCTGATCCGCCACCTGATATAGAATAGCGCCGCAGCCGGCCATGGCCTCGGTGCCCAGACGCACCGTGCGGCTCAGGCCGTCCTCCGGACGGTCGTTCCGCACCACCGTGAAGCCGAATTCCTCTGCCAGTGCCGCGGCGGCATCGTACTGCGTCACCACCGTCACCTGTGCGAATTCCTCCGCCGGCACCGCCTCCAGCGAACGGCGCAGCAGACTTTTTCCGTCCACCACAGCCTCCAGCTTATTGCGCCCGAAGCGGCTGCCGCTGCCCGCCGCCATGACCAGGCAGCCGATCCGCAGCTCCGCCATGCAAACCACCCTCTTTCGTGTGTTCCAGTGTATCAGCTTCAGTATGCCCCGTCAAGCTTTGCCGTATCGTTATTCCGAAAATAAAATCACGCTTTCGCTGTACATTTCCCCTGTCCCGTGCTATAATTTTCGTGAATATGTATCATTAGCAAAAAATATAGACGACATTTCCAAGTTTTGCAACAGGAGGCTGCCTACTATGAGTAAGGTGGGAAAGAGCGAGATCCGTGTGGACGCCTTTGACAAGGCCACCGGGCGGACAAAATACTACGAGGACCGTATGCCTGCGGGCGCGCTGTATGCCCGCATCAAGCACGCCACTATCGCCCACGGCTACGTCAAGTCCATTGACACGTCCGCGGCTGAGGCGATCGAGGGCGTGGTGAAGGTGCTGACCTGCTTCGACGTGCCGGAGCACTGCTTCCCCACGGCGGGTCATCCCTGGTCCATGGATCCCGGCCATCAGGACGTGGCCGACCGCAACCTGCTGAACCGTCATGTGCGCTACTACGGCGATGATATCGCCGTGGTCATCGCCGAGGATGAGGTGTCCGCTATGCAGGGCGTCCGCGCGCTGGTGGTAGAGTATGAGGAGCTTCCCTTCGTGCTGGACGTGCAGAAGGCCATGGAGCCCGGCGCGCCCCAGCTCCATGAGGGATATTCCAACAACGTCCTCAAGCACTCCGATATCCGCAAGGGCGACTATCAGGCTGCCATTCAGGAGCCGGGACTCATCAAGGTGGAGGGCTGGTACGACACGCCTACCGTGCAGCACAGCCACATCGAGAACCACGGCTGCTTTGCCTATGAGGAAAACGGCCGTATCGTCGTGGTGGCGTCCACCCAGATTCCCCATATCATCCGCCGCATCGTGGGCCAGGCCCTGGGCCGTCCCTGGGCGGACATTCAGATCATCAAGCCCTACATCGGCGGCGGCTTCGGCAACAAGCAGGACGCCCTGTATGAGCCCCTGTGCGCCTGGTGCACCACGCAGGTGGGCGGCCGCTGCGTCCGTATCGACTGCACCCGGGAGGAGACGTTCGTCTCTAACCGCGTGCGCCACGCCATCCGCTTCCACATCGTCACCTGGCTGCACAAGGACGGCTCCATTGCCGCGCGGAAGGTAGAGTGCTTCTCCAACCAGGGCGCTTACGCCTCCCACGGCCACTCCATCGTGGCCAAGGCCATGGGCTCCTTCCCCCAGATCTACCCCTGCGACAACTTCGAGGGCGACGCCTGGACGGTGTACACCAACCGCCCCGCGGCCGGCGCCATGCGCGGCTACGGCATGCCTCAGGCCTCCTTTGCCGACGATGCCAACATTGACGAGTGCGCCAAGGCTGTGGGCATGGATCCGCTGGAGTACCGCATGAAGTACATCATGCCCAAGGGCTTCCACGACGGCTTCTCCGGCAACACCAACTACTACGACTCCTTCCGCGACTGTCTGGAAAAGGGCAAGGAATACATAGAGTACGACAAAAAGAAGGCCGAGTACGCCAAGGACACCGGCAACATCCGCCGGGGTATCGGCGTGGCGGCGTTCTGGTACAACACCGCCGTCTATCCCATCTCGCTGGAGACCTCCAGCAACCGTATGCTGCTGAATTTGGACGGTACCGTCACCATGCAGTGCGGCGAGACGGAGATCGGCCAGGGCGCTGATACCGCTTACGCCCAGATGACCGCCGAGGCCGTGGGCCTGAAGAGCTACCGGGACGTCCGCGTGGTCTCCTGCCAGGATACGGACATCACCCCCACCGGTCTGGGCGCCTACGCCAGCCGCCAGACCTATGTGGCCGGCTTCTCCATCCGCCAGACGGCGACCCTGCTGCGGCAGAAGATCCTGGCCTACGCCACCAAGCTGACCCGCCAGGCCGTAGACAATATGGACATCGTGGACGGCAATATCGTCCGCAAGCAGGATGGCGCGGTGCTCATGAGCCTGAGTGAACTGGCCATGGCCGCCCAGTACAACGCGGCGGACAGCGAGCACATCACCGCCGAATCCACCTACACCATCCGCAACAACGCCTACTCCTTCGGCTGTACCTTCGCCGATGTGGAGGTAGACATCGCCCTGTGCAAGGTCAAGCTGAACAAGATCATCAACGTTCACGACTGCGGCAGTCTCATCAATCCCGCCCTGGCGGAGGCCCAGGTCCACGGCGGTATGTCCATGGCCATCGGCTACGGTATGAGCGAGCAGCTGCTGTTCGATGAAAAGACCGGCAAGCCCCTGAACAACAATCTGCTGGACTACAAGCTGTCCACCTTTATGGATCACCCCCATCTGGAGGCGCAGTTCGTGGAGAATCCCGAGCCCACCTCCCCCTTCGGCACCAAAGCTCTGGGTGAGCCGCCGGCCTGCTCCGGCGCGCCGGCCATCCGCAACGCCATTCTCAACGCCACCGGCGTGGCCATCGACTGCACACCCATCACGCCCCACGTGCTGTTCGCCGAGTTCAGCAAGGCGGGCCTGATCCACGACAGCTGGAATGAAAAGGAGGGCAAATAAACCATGTATGATATGAAAGCCTTATACGAGGCCTCCAGCGTGGAAAACGCGGTGGCCCTCCGTCTGGAGCATCCGGAAGCCCAGATCATCGCCGGCGGCAGCGACGTACTGGTGCAGATGCGCGAGGGCAAGCGCGCCGGTGCGGAGCTGATCTCCATCTACGGGCTGGACGAGCTGCGCGGCATCACCATTGACGCCGACGAGAACATCCGCATCGGCAGTCTGACCAGCTTCTCCCACATTACCCGCGACCCCATCATCCAGCAGTATATCAACGTGCTGGGTGAGGCCGTGGATATGGTGGGCGGCCCCCAGATCCGCAACATCGGCACCATCGGCGGCAACACCTGCAACGGCGTGACCTCCGCCGACTCCTCCTCCACCCTCCACGCATGGGATGCCATCGTGGAGCTGACCGGTAAAAACGGCGTCCGCCGCCTGCCCATCCATGAGTTCTATATCAAGGCCGGCAAGGTGGACATCCGCGCAGAGGACGGCGAAATTCAGACCGCCATCCTTATCCCCAAGGAGAGCTATGACCGCTGCTATGGCCACTACATCAAGTACGCCATGCGGAACGCCATGGACATCGCCACCCTGGGGTGCAGCGTCAACGTCCGGCTCAGCGAGAACAAGAAGACCATTGAGCGTGCCCGCATCGCCTACGGCGTAGCCGGCCCCGTGCCCCTGCGGTGTGCCAGCGCTGAAGCGGCAGCCCAGGGCAAACCCCTGACCGAGGAGACGGTGGAGACCTTTGCCCACGCCATCCTGGACGATATCAACCCCCGTGACAGCTGGCGCGCCAGCAAGGCCTTCCGGCAGCACATCGCCGTGGAGATCGCCAAGCGCTGTCTCGTAAAATCCATTGAGCTGGCAGGAGGTGAGCTGGCATGAGCAAGCAGTATAAGCTGATCCGCTGCAATATCAACGGCAAGGACGTAGAGAAGATGGTGGACGTTCGCGCCAGCCTGACCGATATGCTCCGCAATGACTATCACCTGACCTCCGTGAAAAAGGGCTGCGAGGTAGGCGAGTGCGGTGCCTGCACCGTCCTCATCGACGGCGAGACGTTCAACTCCTGCATCTATCTGGCCGTGTGGGCCGACGGCAAGCACATCCGCACACTGGAGGGCTTGCTCAGCCCCGACGGTGAGCCCAGCGACATCCAGCAGGCCTTTATGGAGGAGTCCGCCATCCAGTGCGGTTTCTGCACCCCCGGCTTTCTGATGACTGCCGTGGAGATCCTGGACAGCGGCAAGCTCTACTCCGATGCGGAGCTCCGCAAGCTGCTCTCCGGTCACCTGTGCCGCTGCACCGGATATGAGAACATTCTCAAAGCGGTGAAAAAGACCATGTACCGCCGCCTGGGTATGGAGATGCCCACCATTTGATGCCCGCAAAAAGGCCGCCCGGACGGGCGGCCTTTTTTATTTCTCTGTGCAGAAGCCGAACAATTCCCGAAACAGCTCCTGTCCGTAGGCATCCAGCTTTCGGCAGTACGCGTCATAGGCCTCCATGATCTGTCGGGCCTCGTCGGTAAGCTGCGCGCCGCCGCCGCCGGAGCCACCGATGGTGGACCGGAGCAGTTTGCAGCCGAAGCCCTGCTCCGCCGCCCGGACGATGCTCCACGCCTTGGAATACGCCATGTTCATGGAGGCCGCGGCCGCGCGCAGGGAATGGTTCTGCGCCACCGCGCCCAACAGCCGGTGAACCCCGGGACCGTAGCACTTTTCCTCCGCGAACAGGCGGGCGGTGATATGGACGATGATGTTGTCGTTCACTGAAGCACCTTCTTTCCTTTCGTGGGTCCATTTTACCAGACCTGCGTCCCCCCGTCAACGGGGCTTTGTTGACAACCCTCTCTCGTTGTGTTATTGTACGGATAACGAAAGGATGGTTAGCTATGCTTGTTTTGATACGCGGCGCAGGCGACATTGCCACCGGCATCGCTTTGCGGCTGTACCGCACCGGGATACAGGTGGTCATGACCGACCTGCCCCGCCCCACCGCCATACGGCGGACGGTGTGCTTCTCCCCCGCCATCACCGACGGCGAGACAACAGTGGAGGGCGTGCGGGCCGTCCGCGCCGACAGTCCGGCGCAGGCGCTGTCCCTGCTGGCGCAGGGTGCGGTACCCGTCCTCCCCGACCCGGAGTGCCTGTGCCGTGAGCAGCTGCACCCGGATGCCCTGGTGGACGCCATACTGGCCAAGCGCAATCTGGGCACCCGCATCACCGACGCCCCCGTGGTGGTAGGCATCGGGCCCGGCTTCACCGCCGGAGAGGACTGCCACGCGGTAGTGGAGACCATGCGCGGCCACACCCTGGGGCGCGCCATCTATCAGGGCAGCGCCCTGCCCAACACCAACATCCCCGGCCTCATCGGCGGCTACGCCGGCGAGCGCGTGCTCCGCGCCCCGGCGGACGGCATCTTCACCCAGATACTGGACATCGGCGACGAGGTCCAGCCCGGTGACATCGCCGGGACCGTGAACGGTCAGCCCATGAAATGCACCATCGGCGGCGTGGTACGGGGTATCCTGCCCAGCGGCACACCGGTACACCGGGGGATGAAATCCGGCGACGTGGACCCACGGTGCCAACCGGAATACTGCACCACCGCCTCGGACAAGGCGCTGGCCGTTGGCGGCGGCGCGCTGGAGGCCATACTGCACCTGACCGGTGCACTGCGATAGGAGACAAGTCATGGAAGAACAGAACATCAAACTGACAAAGCTGACCAAGTGCGCCGGCTGCGGCGCCAAGGTGGGCGCAGGTGTGCTGGCCCAACTGCTGGAGGGCATCCGCGTGCACCACGACCCCAATTTGCTGGTGGGCTTCGACAAGAGCGACGACGCCTCCGTGTATAAGATCAGCGACGAGCTGGCCCTGGTGCAGACGGTGGACTTCTTCCCCCCCATCGCCGACGATCCCTACCTGTTCGGCCAGATCGCCGCCACCAACGCCCTCAGCGACGTGTATGCCATGGGCGGCGAGCCGAAGCTGTGTCTGAACATCATGGCCGTGCCGGAGGATATGCCGAAGGAGGCCGTGCATGACATCCTTCGGGGCGGCTATGACAAGGTCTACGAGGCCGGGGCCCTGATCACCGGCGGTCACAGCATCCTGGACGATGAGCCGAAATACGGCCTGGCCGTGACCGGCTTTATTCACCCGGACAAAATGCTCACCAATTCCGCCGCGCGGCCCGGCGACGTGCTGGTACTGACCAAGCCCATCGGCATCGGCGTGCTGACCAGCGCCGGGAAAGCCGACCTGCTGACGAAAGAGACGGTGGACTTCATGAACCGGATGATGACCACCCTGAACAAGGCCGCCCGGGACGTGATGGTCCGCTATCGGGTCCACGCCTGCACCGACGTGACCGGCTTCGGTCTGATGGGCCACGGCTTCGAGATGGCCCAGGGCAGCGACGTGGCACTGCATATCGACGTGTCCGCCATCGACCTGATCCCGGAGGCGCTGGAATTCGCCCGGATGGGCGTGCTGCCCGCCGGTATGTACCGCAACCGCAGCTTCGCTGAAGCCGGTGTGGACGTGGGCACCACCGAGCTGGCCGTACAGGACCTGTTGTTCGACCCCCAGACCTCCGGCGGCCTGCTGATGGCCGTAGACCCTGCGGACGCGGACGCGCTGCTGGCGGAGCTGACACCGGTGGTCCCCAGTGCCCAGCGTATCGGCACCGTGGGCGAATATCACGGCGGTAAGCGTATTCTTCTGCGATAACCGAAAACCGGGCGGCAGTGCCGCCCGGTTTAATTCATGCCAAGGCCCGTATGGCCACCAGTGCCGCGTCCACGTCCGCTTCCGTGCTGGCCCAGCCCAGCGAAAACCGCACAGTGCCCTGGGGAAAAGTCCCCAGTGTTTTGTGGGCCGAGGGCGCACAGTGCAGGCCGCAGCGGGTCAGGATGCCGTACTGCGCTTCCAGCGCATAGGCCATCTCGGCGTTGTCACGGCGCAGGAAGTCCACGGAGATGACGCCCACCCGACGGTCCATATTCCGGGGACCCACCAGCCGGACCCCGGAAATATCCGCAAGGCCGTCCAGAAACCGGGCGCACAGCGCCCTCTCGTGCTGCCGCAGAACGTCCACGCCCGTCTCCTCAATAAAGCGCAGGGCCGCCTCCCAACCGTAGCAGCCGGGGAGATTGGCCGTACCGGACTCAAACCGGTCCGGCAGATAGGGCGGCAGGTACTCGCTGTCCGAGGCACTGCCGGTGCCGCCGGCAATCAGGGGCGTCAGCTTTTGGGCGAAATCGTCCCGCAGCAGCAGCGCACCCACGCCGCCGGGGCCCAGCAGCCCCTTGTGGCCCGGTACCGCCATAGCGCTGAGGCCGAAAGCCTGAAAGTCCACAGGGAGGTGTCCCGCCGTCTGGGCGGCGTCCAGCGCAAAGGGCACGCCCTTTTCCGCGCAGATACGGCCGATAGCCGCCGCGTCCTGCACCGCGCCGCAGACATTGGAGCCGTGGGCCATGATGACCAGTCTCGTATCCTCCCGGAACAGCCCCGGCAGGGCGTCCAGATCTGCAAAGCCCTCGGCGTCACAGGGAACGCGGCTGACCGCCACCCCCGGCAGGCGCAGCAGCGGCCGCATGACCGCGTTGTGCTCCATGCTGCTGACGATGCAGTGGTCGCCGGGACGCAGAAGGCCGGAGATGATCATATTCAGCCCCGCCGTAGCACCCGGCGTCAGAATAACGTGGGTAGGCGGCTCCGGGAAATCGAACAGCCGCGCCAGCCGCTGCCGCAGCGTCAGCGTCACCAGCCCCGCCTCCTGGGCGGCGGTATACACGGAACGGTTCACGTTGGCTCCCACGCAGTCCAGATAGTATTTCATCCGGTCGCTGACCCCCGCCGGCTTGGGGAACGACGTGGCGGCGTTGTCAAGATAAATGGCCTCCATGCAGGCACCTCCTCACAGCTCGTGACCCATCATACCACAGAAAGTGAAGTTTGTCACGGTCTTGACTTTTTCGGTACAGTGTCGTATAATGGCATCGCTATTCTTTAAAAGAAATAACGCAAAGGAGAGACACATCACATGAAAAAAGTAAGTTGGATCGTGGTCATCGCCGGCGCGGTGGTCGGTCTGGCCGCCGTGGTGCTGACCCATCTGGGCAACCCCGCCAACATGGGCTTCTGCATCGCCTGCTTCCTGCGGGACATCACCGGCGCGGTGGGTATGCACAGCGCAGCCAAGGTGCAGTACGTCCGGCCGGAGATCATCGGTCTGGTGCTGGGCGCGTTCATCATGTCCGTGGCCACCAAGGAGTTCCGGGCCAAGGCCGGCTCCTCCCCCGCCACACGCTTCGTGCTGGGCGCCTTCGTCATGATCGGCGCACTGGCCTTCCTGGGCTGTCCCCTGCGGATGGTCCTGCGTATCGGCGGCGGCGACCTGAACGCCGTGGTGGGCCTGGTGGGCTTCACCCTGGGCATCTTCATCGGCATCCAGTTCCTCAAGCGCGGCTTTTCCCTGAAGCGGGCCTATCCCGTTGGGAAGGGCGAGGGCGGCGTGCTGCCCATCGTGATGACCGGACTGCTGATCCTGGTCATCGCCGTGCCCAGCCTGTTCAAGTTCAGTGAGGAGGGCCCCGGCTCCAAGCACGCGCCCATGCTGGCTGCACTGCTGATCGCCGTGGTGGTGGGCGCTCTGGCCCAGCGCGCCCGCCTGTGCATGGTGGGCGGCATCCGCGACGCCATGCTGTTCAAGGATTTCAAGCTGCTGTACGGCTTCGTGGCCATCTTCGTGGTCGTCCTGGCGGGCAACCTCATCACCGGCAGCTTCAAGCTGGGCTTTGAGCTGCAGCCCATCGCCCACAGCAGCCAGCTGTGGAACCTGCTGGGCATGGTCCTGGTGGGCTGGGGCAGCGTACTGCTGGGCGGCTGCCCGCTGCGTCAGCTGATCCTGGCCGGCGAGGGCAACGGTGACAGCGCCGTGACCGTGTTCGGCATGATCGTGGGCGCGGCCTTTGCCCACAACTTCGGTCTGGCCGGCAACGCCGACGCCGTGAACGAGGCCAAGGAGATCGTGGTGGGCGGCATTTCCAACAACGGCAAAGCAGCCGTGTGTCTGGGTATCCTCATCATGCTGGGTGTGTCCCTGTGGAATATGCCCAAGACCGCCAGTGTGCCTGTTGAGGCCGCCAAGTAAAGGAGGAACATCACAATGACTGTTGACGCAAGAGGTTATTCCTGCCCCATGCCCGTGGTGATGGTGCAGAAGGCCGTAAAGGCCGACGCCCCCGCCACCCTGGAGGTGCTGGTGGACAACCAGTGCTCTGTGGAGAATGTCACCCGCTTCGCCGAAAACAGCGGCTACAAGGTCGCCGTGGCGCCGGAGGGTCAGGACTTCCGTCTGTCCCTGTCCAAATGAGCCGCTATATCGCCACGTTCCACACCCATCTGTCCGCCCTGCTGACCTGCCAGCGCCTGACGGCGGCGGGGGTCCGGGCCCGGATGATGCCGGTGCCCCGCAAGCTCAGCGCCTCCTGCGGCACCTGCGTGGACTACGAGGCATCGGGGCCGCTGCTGGAGCAGATGGACACCGATGTGGAGCGTGTGTTCGCCGTGGAGGGTGAGACATACACTCTGCTGCTGGAAAACGAATGAAAAGAAGTGACCGCTTCCGCGGTCACTTCTTTTCATTCCCGGCCCTTGGTCCGCAGCGCCTATTTCTTGTTTTTGCGGGCCAGACGGGCGATGTCGCCCACACCGTCCAGAATGACGTTGGGCTGATAGGCATACGTCTCCACCGTTTGACGGGTGGACACACCGGAGAGCACCAGCACCGTGGACATACCGCTTTCCAGACCGGAGATAACGTCGGTGTCCATGCGGTCGCCCACCATCACCGCGTCGGCGGAGTGGCAGTGCAGCAGCCGCAGGCCGGTCCGCATCATCAGGGGGTTGGGCTTGCCGCAGAAATAGGCCTGCTTGCCGGTGGCCATCTCGATGGGGGCCACCAGAGCGCGGCAGGCCGGAGCAATGCCGCTTTCGATGGGGCCGGACACGTCTGAGTTGGCGCCGATGAGCTTGGCACCGGCCATAACCAGGTTCACCGCCTTGGTCAGCGTATCCAGGGAATAGGTGCGGCCCTCGCCCACCACCACGTAGTCCGGGTTCACGTCGTTCATGGTGAGGCCCGCGTCGTACAGGGCGTTCAGCAGCCCCGCCTCACCGATAGCGAATACAGAGCAGCCGGGAGCCTGGTCCTTCAGGAAGGCCGCCGTGGCCAGGGCACTGGTATAGAAATGCTCCTCCGGCACGTCCAGTCCCATCCGGGCCAGCTTCTGCTGCAGCTCACGGGGCGTGTAGCCGCTGTTGTTGGTCAGGAACAGGTACTCCTTGCTCTCCTCATGCAGCCACTGGATGAAATCCGCCACGCCGGGCAGGATCCGGTTCCCGTGGTAGATGACGCCGTCCATGTCGCAGATAAAGCCTGTTTTCTGGTTAAAGTCGATAAAGTCTTTCGGCATAATGGCCCCTCCCGTCTGTTGCTGCTCCCAGTATACCACAGCGCAGCGGCGCTTTCCATAAGGAGAACGTAAAATTTTACCGCTTTCCGGCATAAAAAGGCCCGCTTTGCAGCGGGCCTTTTCGATGTACTTACTTGCTCAGGTACTCGTCGATGGACTTTGCGCCCAGCTTGCCGGCACCCATGGCCAGAATGACGGTGGCTGCGCCGGTCACAGCGTCGCCGCCGGCATACACCGCCTGGCGGGAGGTCAGGCCCTCCTCGTTGACGATGATGCCGCCCTTCTTGTTGACCTCAAGTCCCTTGGTGGTGGACTTGATCAGCGGGTTGGGGCTGGTGCCCAGGGACATGATGACGGCGTCCACGCTCAGGTCGAACTCGCTGCCCTTCTTCTCCACGGGGCGGCGGCGGCCGGAGGCATCCGGCTCACCCAGTTCCATCTCGATGCAGGTCATGGACTTAACGCAGTCCTGCTCGTCGCCGTTGATCTGGACGGGGTTGTTCAGCGTCTTGAAGATGACGCCCTCCTCGATGGCGTGCTCCACCTCCTCGTGACGGGCGGGCAGCTCCTCCATGCCGCGGCGGTACACCACGTACACCTCGGCGCCCAGCCGCTTGGAGCAGCGGGCGGCGTCCATGGCCACGTTGCCGCCGCCCACCACGGCCACGGTCTTGCCCTTCAGGTCCATGATGGGGGTGTCGCTGTCCTCGCGGTAGGCCTTCATCAGGTTGATACGGGTCAGGAACTCGTTGGCGGAGTAGACGCCCTTCAGGTTCTCACCGGGGATGTTCATGAACATGGGCAGGCCCGCGCCGGAGCCGATGAACACGGCCTCGAAGCCGTACTCCTCCATCAGCTCGTCGATGGTGATGGTGCGGCCCACCACGGTGTTTGTCTCCACCTTGACACCCATGGCCTTCAGTCCGTCCACTTCCTTCTGGACGATGGCCTTGGGCAGACGGAACTCGGGAATGCCGTACACCAGCACGCCGCCGGCCAGGTGCAGCGCCTCGAACACCGTGACCTCATAGCCCTTCTTGGCCAGGTCGCCGGCGCAGGTCAGACCTGCGGGGCCGGAGCCGATCACAGCCACCTTATGGCCGTTGGGGGCGGGGACCGCCGCGGCCTCGGTGCTGTGGGCGTTGTGCCAGTCGGCCACAAAGCGCTCCAGCCGGCCGATGCCCACGGGGTCGCCCTTCTTGCCGCGGACGCAGTGCATCTCGCACTGGCTCTCCTGGGGACACACGCGGCCGCACACAGCGGGCAGGGAGCTGGTCTGATGGATGACCTGATAGGCGCCCTCGTAGTCCTTCTCCACGATCTTCTGAATAAACTCAGGAATACGCACGTTCACGGGACAGCCGTCCACGCAGGGGTGGTTCTTGCAGTTCAGGCAGCGGGCCGCCTCGTCCAGCGCCTGCTCCTCGGTGTAGCCCAGGGCCACCTCCAGGAAGTTTTTGTTGCGGACATTGGGGTCCTGGGAGGGCATTTCGTTCTTGTCCAAACGCATATTGATCTTAGCAGCCATCTTACTTTACCTCCTGCTTGAACAGATTGCAGACTTCCTCGTGCTTACGCACCTCGAAGTCGTGGTACATCTGGTTGCGCTTCACCGCCAGATCCCAGTCCACCTTCTGGCCGTCGAAATCGGGGCCGTCCACGCAGGCGAACTTCGTCTCGCCGCCCACGGTCAGGCGGCAGCCGCCGCACATACCGGTGCCGTCGATCATGATGGGGCTCATGGAGACTGTGGTGGGCATATTGTAGGGCGCGGTGGTCTTACAGACGAACTTCATCATCACCATGGGGCCGATGGCGAAGATCTCGTCGTACACATTGCCCTCGTCCAGCAGCTCCTTCAGTGCCTCGGTGACCAGACCCTTGCGGCCGTAGGAGCCGTCGTCGGTGCAGACCTTCAGCACGGAGGAGACCGCCTTGAACTTATCCTCCAGAATGACCACGTCCTTGCTCTTGAAGCCGACCACCGCGTGGACCTCGGCGCCGCAGTCGTGAAATTTCTTCAGCACAGGATACGCGATGGCGCAGCCCACGCCGCCGCCGACCACGCAGACCTTCTTCTTGCCCTCGGTCTCGGTGGGCTTGCCCAGGGGACCCACAAAGTCATGCAGGCACTCGCCCTGCTGCTTGTGGCTCAGCTTTTCGGTGGTGGCGCCCACGGTCTGGACGATGATGGTCACGGTGCCCTTCTCGCGGTCATAATCATGGATAGTGATGGGGATACGCTCGCCGTTCTCATCCACACGCAGGATGATGAACTGGCCCGGCTCTGCCTTTTTGGCCACCATGGGTGCCTCGATCTCATAGAGGATCACAGTGGGCTTGAGCGCTTCTTTCTTGACGATACGGTACATACATCACGGCTCCTTCACTTTGTATTTTGCGGCGGAACAGCCGCCGTCGGTTTCCGTTCTTTCTATTGTATCATTCCACAGAGAAACCGTCAATTATCAGATATTCTAAATCCCGGAAACAAATGGAAAAAACCGCCGCCATACGCGGGTATGGCGGCGGTTTCGTGTATCATTTGGTCACGCGCAGCAAACACTTGACTTCCGTGCTGCCGATCTTAATGGTCAGTGTAGTCTCACCGCGGCTCACAGTTTTCACCGCACCGTCTGCACTCACAGTGGCAATAGAGCTGTTCGCGCTGCTCCACGATGCCTTCAAATCAGTACCCGTCACTGTAAAGGTACAACTGATCCCCTCCGGCAAAGACACGTCAAACGCACCATCAATAGGCTCAATCGGCTTTGTTCCAAGATCCGTCTCTATCCGCAGCTTACTCACATCCACCTTGGTATTGCTGCTGGTATCACTGGGCTTGGTGGTAGTACTACCATCGTCGGGCTTTGTCGTGGTGCTGCCGTCGTCCGGCGCGTCGCTCTCATCTTTGACGGTGACGGTGCAGGTGACGGACTCGCCGTTCACCTCGGCGGTAATGACCGCGTTGCCCTTGGTCAGCGCCGTCACCTCACCGGCGGAGTTGACGCTGGCCACGGTGGGCGCGCTGCTGCTCCAGGCCGCGGCATCCTCCGCGCCGTTGACCTTCAGCTCGTCCTTCTCGCCCACATTCAGCACCAGAACGGTGCGGTTCAGGGAGATAGTCGGCGTGACGGGCGTGTTGTCAGGCTTGTCGATGGTGTCGTCGGGCTTGTCCACATCGGTAATGGGGGGCTTCTCGCCGGTGATGGCCTCCTTGATCTGGTCGCCGAAGATCAGCCACACCACCAGCGCCGCCAGCAGGATCAGAACAATGACGGCCACGGGACCCAGGATGCTGGGCGTTTTGCGGCGGCGGCTCTCGGCGGCGCGGCGGCCACGGCTCTTCCGCAGCTTACCGCTGTAATAGGCCTCGTCCTCCTCGCAGAAGGGGCAGGTCTTATAGCTATCGGAGAACATCTCTCCGCACTTGGGGCATTTGATCAGACTCATTATAGAAAACCTCCATACCGGGCATTGGATTTACATAATACATATCATACTCATTTTTGTGCCGCCCGTCAACTGCATTTCGAGGAAATTCATCCTTTTTTTACAACACTTCACGCCGGCACTTGCTTTTCCCGGTCGTGCTTCTTATAATAGAGCCAGAGAAATGCGGGGAGGCACGACTATGAACACCATTTTCATCGGCATCGCCGGCGGCACCGGCAGCGGCAAGACCACGCTCACCGAGCACCTGGCTGCACGCTTCGGCAGCGACATCAGTGTGGTACACCACGACAACTACTACAAGCGGCAGGACAGGCCCTTCGCCGAGCGCTGCCTGCAAAACTATGACCATCCCGACGCCTTCGACACCGACCTGATGATCGAGGACCTGAAGGCGCTGAAGCGGGGCGAGACCATCCACTGCCCCGTGTACGACTACGCCATCCACAACCGTACCGACGAGACGGTGGAGATCAAGCCCACCAAGGTGGTCATCGTGGAGGGTATCCTGATCTTCCAGAACAAGGCGCTGCGTGACCTGTTGGACATCAAGATCTTTGTGGAGACAGACGCCGACGTGCGTATCCTGCGCCGCGCCCTGCGGGACGTGGAGGAACGCGGACGGTCGCTGGAGTCCGTGGTAAATCAGTACCTGACCACCGTGAAGCCCATGCACGAGCAGTTCGTAGAGCCCACGCGGAAGTTTGCAGACATCATCGTGCTGGAGGGCGGACACAACCTGGTGGCGCTGGATATGATCATGCAGCGCATCGCCGGACATATCAAGGAGAACTGACATGGCAAAGGTCCTACGGCATATATTGGCTGTCCTCTGCCTGCTGGCGGCAGTGTTCTTCCTGCTGCCGCTGGGCATAGGTATCCTGCACTTCGGCATGGTCTGGCCGGCGGCGCTGCTATTGCTGTGCGCCGCGTGGCTCACATGGCCGGACTTCTTCCGCCGCTTGCTGCGGCCAAAATGGCTTCGCGCGCTGGTGGGCTGCGTGATCGCCGTGTGTATGACGGCCATTCTGGTAACGCTGGGTAAAATGGCCATGGCTGCCGCGGACCGGCCCGCCGACGGACAGGACTGCACCGTGGTGGTGCTGGGCTGTCAGGTGTTCCCGGACGGCCACCCCAGCCTGATGCTGCGGGGCCGCATCAACGCGGCCTATGACTATCTGACCGCGCACCCGGACGCCCTGTGCGTCGCCTCCGGCGGGCAGAACGGCAGCGAGCCCATCAGCGAGGCCCAGTGTATCCGTGACACGCTGGTGAGCATGGGTATCGCGCCAGAGCGTATCCTGCTGGAAGACCAGTCCGCCTCCACCGAAGAGAACCTGGCCTTCTCCGCCGCGCTGCTGCGGGAGAAGGGCCTGTCCACGGACGTGGCCATCGCCTCGGACAACTTCCACCAGCTCCGTGCCGCCATCTGGGCGCAGCGCAGCGGCCTGACACCGTATTCCGACGGCTGCGCCAGCCCCTGGTTCCTGACCGCCGGCTACTGGGCGAGGGAGACGGCGGCACTGCTGTACATGGTAGTCACCGGCAGCTGAACGGACGTTTCCCGGGATTTCGCGAGTTAGTGTATGCTAACTAAAAACCTTGAATTTCCACGGAAAATGGGGTTGATTTTTTCATTTTTCATGGTACAATGTGTTTACAATCTTAATGGAGGTACTTACTATGGCTTATCAGATCGGTTCTGCTTGCGTGAGCTGCGGCGCTTGCGCTGATGCTTGCCCCGTGGGCGCTATCTCTCAGGGTGATGATCGTTACGTCATCGACGCCGGCGCTTGCCTGGACTGCGGTTCCTGCGCTGACACCTGTCCCAACGGCGCTATCAGCCCCGCTGAGTAATTGAACCAAGCACAACGATGAGGAAAAGTGACCGGCGGTGCCGGTCACTTTTTTGTTGTATCCCCCCGGGTTTTGTATTACAATGGTGTCATCATGGTATCAACATGGTATCAACGCAGTGTCACCATGATATCATCCGCCGATAAGGGCAGACACCCCTTTGTCAACGGATAGTACAGCTATGTGCAGAGGAGGAAGCGGCATGGAGCACTGGGATGAGCTGTGGCCGGGCGGTTTTCGCTTCCGCTTTGACGACAACGTGTTCAAGCCCTCCACCGACACGTTCCTGCTGGGGGACTTTGCCGAAGTGCGGCGTGGTGAGCGCGTCTGTGACCTGGGCGCTGGGATCGGCCTGCTGGGCCTCCTGCTGCTGGCGCGGCAGCAGGAACTGCACATCACCAACATTGATATCGACAGTGCTGCCTGTGCGCTGGCGGAAGAAAACGCCGCCGTCAATGGTCTGGAGGACCGCGTTGCCGTGCTGCGGGCCGACCTGCGGGATCGGACAGCTCTGCCAAAAGCCGGGAGTTTCGACCTGTGCGTGGCCAATCCGCCCTATTTCCCGTCCCACACAGGACGGGTGGCGGAGGGAAGCCGGGGCACGGCCCGGTCCGAAACCGCCTGCACCTTTGACCAGTTGTGTGCTGCGGCAGCGTATCTGCTCCGCAGCGGTGGACGGTTCTGCCTGGTCCACCGGGCGGAACGGACGGCGGAGCTGATGGACGTCCTGCGCCGCCACCGGCTGGAGCCGAAGGTGCTGCGCTTCGTGCAGAAGGACGCACAGACGCCGCCGCGGCTGGTGCTGCTGTCCTGCCGCCGTCACGGCGGGGCCGGGCTGGCGGTGCACACGCCGCTGCTGCTACAAGCAGACGGCGGCGAAAGCGGCGAGCTGCGCCGCATCTATTTCAAGGACAGGGGGTAATTCCCAATGGCAGGTATCCTGTATCTGGTGGCCACGCCCATCGGCAACCTGGGCGACTTCTCGCCCCGCGCCGCAGAGACGCTGGCCCAGGCAGACTTCATCGCGGCGGAGGACACCCGCGTCAGCGTGAAGCTGCTGAACCATTTTGACATCAAAAAGCCGCTTGTCAGCTACCACGAGCACAACCGCGCTGCGGCGGGCCAGGCCATTTTGGAACGTCTGCTCTCCGGCGAAACGTGCGCGCTGGTCACCGATGCCGGCACCCCGGCCATCAGCGATCCGGGGCAGGAGCTGGTGGCCCTGTGCGCCGAAAACGGCGTGACGGTACAGGCCATTCCCGGCTGCTGCGCCGCCATCGCCGCCCTGGCCGTGTCCGGGCTGGACACCCGGCGCTTCACCTTCGAGGGCTTTCTGCCCTCCGGTAAAAAAGAGCGCCGCGCTGCCCTGGAGGAACTGACCGGCGAGGCGCGCACCATGGTGTTCCACGAGGCGCCCCACCGCCTGCGTCAAACCCTCGCCGACATGGTGGAGCTGCTGGGAGACAGGCCCGCCGCCCTGTGCCGTGAGCTGACAAAGCTCCATGAAGACACTGTCCGCACCACACTGGCCCAGGCCGCGGCCTTCTACCGGGACAACGAGCCGCGGGGGGAGTACGTTCTGGTGGTAGCGGGCCGGGAGAAGCAGAACCTGCCGGCCCTGACGCTGGAAGAGGGCGCAGCACGGGTGCTGGCCCTGCGGGACGGCGGAATGAAGCTGAAGGAGGCCGTGCGTCGGGTAGCGGACGACACCGGCCTGCCCCGCAACGCCCTGTACGATACCGCGCTGAAAGCATAAGACGAAAAAAACAGTGCCGCCCCCAGTGGGCGGCACTGTTTTTTCTTGTTTTCAGGTCTTTTGCAGCTCGCGCCTGCACTTGGCGCAGACGCTCTTACCGTGGAACGCGGATATATCCTTGTTGCCGTCGCAGAACACGCATCCCACATGGGCGCGGCGCAGCACGATGCCGTCGCCCTCCACGCTGATCTCCATTGTCTCACGCTCGCCGATATCCAGCGCGCGGCGCATTTCGATCGGGACCACGATCCGGCCAAGCTCGTCGATGCGGCGGACAATACCGGTAGATTTCATGTCCTCTCCCCCTCTATGCAGTAATAACAAAATCCCCACAAATTTTATACCTGTATTTTAACATATTCAACGAAGCATGTCAACAACAATTCGAAACGTGTCGAGAATTTTTGCAAATAACCGCACAGACAGCCGCGTAGACTTCTCCCGTAAGGAGGTGCGCGGTGTGGTGATGGGGATATTCTGGACGCTGATGGTAACGGTGTCCCTGGTGTACGGTGCAGTCAGCGGCCGTCTGTCGGCGGTGACAGCGGCGGCACTGGAGGGTGCCGCTGCTGCGGTGGAGCTGGTACTGGCCATGGCCGGGGCACTGTGCCTGTGGTCCGGTGTACTGGAGCTGATGCGGCGCAGCGGCATGGCGGCGGGACTGAGCCGCCTGCTGCGCCCGGTCCTGCGGCGTCTGCTGCCCCAGGCAGGGCGGGACGAGGAGACGCTGGATGCCCTCAGTGCTAACGTCAGCGCCAATCTGCTGGGGCTGGGCAACGCCGCCACGCCGGCGGGCATACAGGCCGCCAAACGCATGGCGGTGGGCTGCAGCGGCATCGCAAGCGACGAACTGTGCCGGCTGGTGGTGCTGAACACCGCCTCGGTGCAGCTGCTGCCCTCCACCGTGGCCGCCCTGCGGGGCGGACTGGGCAGCGCCGCGCCGCTGGATATCCTGCCGGCGGTGTGGCTGTCCTCGGCGCTGTCGGTAACAGCGGGCCTGGCCTGCGCCCGGGTGCTGGGCCGGGTGTGGAGGACATGAGATGGAGCCATTTTCCGCCTGGATACTGCCGCTGCTGCTGTCCGGCGCCTCCCTGTGGGGCGCCCGGCGGCGCGTGGATGTCTATGACGCCCTTGTCACTGGAGGAAAAAGCGGCCTGCAGGTGGCGGTATCCATTCTGCCGGCGCTGGCCGCCCTGCTGACGGCGGTGTATATGCTGCGGGCCTCCGGCGCGCTGGACGCCCTGACGGCTCTGCTCGCCCCGGCGCTCACCGTTCTGGGCGTACCGCCGGAGACGGCGCCGCTGCTGGTAATACGCCCGCTGTCCGGCTCCGGCGCGTTGGCCGCCGGCGGCGACATCATGCGCCAATACGGGCCGGACAGCTACATCGGGCGCTGCGCCGCCGTGATGCTGGGCTGCACCGAGACGACGTTCTACACCGTCGCCGTCTATTTCGGCGCGGCGGGGATCAAGCGGACACGCTACACCATTCCTGCCGCCCTGACGGCGGACCTGGCTGCCTACCTGGCCGCGGCCTGGGCCGTCCGACTGTGCTTTGAGACGTGAAAAAGCCACCCCTCACGGGGTGGCTTTTTCATAGTTTACATCTTCTCCGGTGCAGAGCAGCCAATGAGCGTCATGCCGTTTTTCAGCACGGCGCGGGCGGTGTCCGCCAGCTTCAGCCGTGCCAGCAGCACGTTCTCCGCTTCGCCCTTGATGCGGCAGGCGTTGTAGAATTTGTGGAACGCGGCAGCCAGCTCCACCAGATAGCGGTTGATGAAGCTGGGATCGTAGTCCCGGGCGGCCAACTGCACCACGGCAGGGTATTGGGCCAGCTGCTTGATGAGGGCCTTCTCCTCGTCGGCGGTCAGAGCGTACAGATCAGCCTCCGCCGCGGCGGGAACGGTATATCCCTCCGCCGCCAGCGCCTTCACCAGCGTGCAGATACGGGCGTAGGCATACTGGACATAGTAGACCGGGTTCTCGCTGTCCTCCCGGACGGCCAGGCCCAGGTCGAACTCCATCTGCGTCTCCGGCTTGGCGTTGAAAAACCAGCGGCAGGCATCCACAGGGATCTCGTCCAGCAGGTCGGTGAGACTGATGGCCTTGCCGGTGCGCTTGGACATACGGACGGTCTCGCCGTCGCGGACCAGCTTCACCAGCTGCATCAGCACGATGTCCAACCGGTGCTGGCCATCCAGGCCCAGAGCGTCCATAGCACCCTTCAGCCGGGCCACATGGCCGTGGTGGTCGGCGCCCCAGATGTTGATAACCTTGTCAAAGCCGCGGACGGCGAATTTGTTGCGGTGATAGGCAATATCGGCAGCGAAGTAGGTATAGAACCCGTTGGCGCGGCGCAGCACGTCGTCCTTCAGGCCAAGCTTTTCGATAGCCTCGTCGCTCTTGCCCTCCCGCCGCAGCTGGGCGGCCAGGATATCGGAGGTCTTCAGCCACAGCGCGCCGTCCTTCTCATAGGTATAGCCCCTGTCCGTCAGCGCCTGCACTGTGTCAGCCACATAGCCGCTGTCGTGAAGGGAAGACTCGAAGAACCACTGGTCGTACTGAATGCCGTACCGGGCCAGATCGGCCTTCATCTTGGGGATATTGACGCTGAGACCGAACTGGGCCAGGGCGTCATGGCGGGTCTTTTCGTCGCAGTCCAGATACTTATCGCCCTCATTCTCGTAGAAAGCCTGGGCCAACTCCCGGATATCGTCGCCGTGGTAGCCGTCCTCAGGGAATTCCACCGCGTCCTCGCCCTTGATGATCTGGAAGTACCGGGCCTCCAGACTCTTGGCGAACTTTTCGATCTGGTTGCCCGCGTCGTTGACGTAGAACTCACGCCACACGTCCGCACCGGACTTTTGCAGCACGCTGGCCAAAGTGTCTCCCAGCACGCCGCCCCGGGCGTTGCCCATGTGCATGGGGCCGGTGGGATTGGCGGAGACAAACTCCACCATGTACTTCCTGCCAGCCAGCGTGTCGTTCTCGCCGTACTTCTCCCCTGCCGTCTCAATGCCGGAGACGGTGTCGGCGAACCACTTTTCGCCCAGACGGAAGTTCATGAAGCCGGGGCCGGCAATCTCCACGGAGGTGAAGTAGCTGCCCTCCAGCGTCATGTTGTCGATAAGGGTCTGCGCCACCTGACGGGGGTTCATCTTCATGGCCTTGGCCGCCGCCAGGCAGAAGGTGGTGGTATAGTCGCCGTTGGCGGTGTCCTTGGGGATCTCCACCGCCGGCTCGGCGGTGATACCGGCAGGCAGCAGCCCTGCGGCCGCAGCCTTTTCATATGCAGCCACTGTCAGCTGCCGTACCTGCGCCTTGGCGCTTTCGATCATATTCATGCGTCCTTCTCCTCTTTTGTCAAAGTCAGTGCCAGGTGCAGGGCGGACAGCGCCTGCGTGCCCAGCAGCAGTGTATACGTCAATGCGATATGGCCATCACCCTTTCGGGGCAGGTGCCAGGACACCTCCTTCGTGTCCACGTGCAGCGTCAGCGCACCGCCGTCGCCGCCGGCGATCTGCGTGACCGTTTGCCGTTGAGGGTCCAGCAGCAGGCCGTAGCCGCCGTCCTTGGACTCGGTGATGACAACGGCCCGGCGCTGCTGCGTCTCCAGCCGCACCTCCGAGGCCACGGCACTGCCGTCCAGCTCGTTCTGCGCCGTATAGCGCAGGCGATAGCCATAGTCGGTCTTTTCCAGCGTCCCTGTGCCCCGGAAGGTCAATTCGTCCACGCCGCCGGCAAAGTCACTGCGGCTGCGGACCAGTACCTGTACCTTGTCCATGTCAGTACCTCTCGATGTCTACGTGCTGTACCGCGCTCTCCAGCGGCCGCCGCAGAAACTGCCCTGCCAGCGCACCGAAGTCCTCCGGCCGGTCGCTGGCATACAGTGTCAGTGTGCCGTGGTCACGTTGGGCCAGCGCACCCCGGTCTGACAACGTCTGCCGCAGGACCCGCGCCGCCGCAGCGCCGGAGTCGATGAGCGTCACGCCAGGGCCCATAATGTCCGCGATGATCTCCGTCAGCAGCGGATAGTGGGTGCAGCCCAGGATGAGGGTGTCGATCCCCGTGGCACGCAGCGGCTCCAGATACTCCCGGGCCACCGTCTCGATGACCGGATCACCGGGGCGGAAGCGCCCGTTCTCCACCAGCGGCACAAACAGAGGGCAGGCCTTGACATACACCTGAATGGCGCCGTCCAGCGCCGCCAGACAGCGCTCATAGGCCCCGGAGCGCACGGATGCCGCCGTGGCGATCAGGCCCACCCGCTTATTTCGGGTCGCCGCGGCGGCCGCCGCGCAGGAGGGCTTCACCACACCGAGAACGGGGATATCGTTCTCGGCCGCCAGCACCGGCAGAGCGTTGGTAGATACGGTGCCGCAGGCCACCAGCAGCGCTTTCACATCAAAGCTCCGCAGGAAATGTACATCCTGCCGGGCGTAGCGCAGCAATATTTCCGCCGAGCGCCCGCCGTAGGGCACACGGGACGTGTCGCCGAAGTATATAATGTTCTCAGAGGGGAGGATGCTGCGTATCTCCCGCACGGCGGTCAATCCGCCGGAGCCGGAGTCGAACACCCCGATAGGCCGCTGATCCATATGCGCCCTCCTTTTTCCTGCCGCCGCGGCGGCAGTGCATAGTTTAACTCATATATTGTACTATGTTTCCCCTATCGTTACAAGCTAAAAATTGGCGCACCTGTTCATTTTTTTCTGTGGCAATCCCTGCGGGAACGTGCTATAATCGTGGAAATGAATTTCTGCCCGTGATGGAGGTGGTATGATGGAACTGAACATGACGGAAAAGCAATTCCGGCGTCTGCTGGATCTGGTGTATATCGGCAACTGGGTGCTGAACTCCACCCGTGGCGACGACCGCATCAAGGAGTACGACCAGGTGGAGAGCCTGGTGTTTGCCCACTGCCTGGACCACGGCATGGCGCCCCTGACGGAGCTGTACCAAGGAGAGCTGATCCCCTCCCGCGCCTTTGCCGATGGCGGTATCCATGAGGCCATCATGGCCTATGAGGACGCCACGTTCTTTGAGATACTGGCCCAGGAGCTGGCCCTGCGGGACATGGACGATCCCCCCATCACGCCGGAGAACTACGATGAGATCATGGCCCGGATGGAAACGTACTTAGGTGAGTTTGAACAGCACGGCACCGACAACATCACCGTGGACATGGAAGAATAAAATGACCCCCCGACGGTATCGGGGGGTCATTTTATTCACCTTTTACCGGAACATACTCCTCATAACGAAACCGCAGGCCGTTTTCCTCCATATCCGCCGAGCGCTTGTCCAGTCTCCACCCGGGATTGTGCTCCAGATCAGGGAAGAAGGCGTCCGCGCTGCCATCGGCGGCAATTCGTGTCATATAGACCCGATCGCACAGCGGCAGGAACATCCGATAGACGCTCTCGCCACCAATGACCCAGCTGTCCTCATCGGCAGTCAGCAGTGCCTCCGCCGGAGAGTGGACGATCTCGGCCCGCTCTGCCGTGAAGCCCCGCTGCCCGGTCAGGACAATATTGCGCCGGTTCGGCAGGCCTCTCCCACCGGGTAGGGACTCCAGCGTTTTGCGGCCCATGAGGACCGTATGCCCGGAGGTCAACTCCTTGAACCGCTTGAGGTCGGCGGGCAGGTGAAACAGCAGGGCGTTGTCCCTGCCGATGCCCCACTTCTCATCCACGGCGACGATAGCATACACGGTACTCCCTCCTTAAATGGCCACCGGGATCTTGTCCTCGAAGGGCTGGGGGTCGTACCCCTCCAACGAGAAGCTGTCGCGGGTGAACTGATAGAAATCCGTCACGGACGTATCGATGCTGAACTTAGGCGCGGGACGCTCGTCCTTCTCCAGCAGCTTTTCGATAATGGGCACATGGCGGTCATAGATATGGGCGTCGGCGATAACGTGGACCAGCTCACCGGCCTCCAGCCCCGACACCTGCGCCATCATGTGCACCAGCACAGCGTACTGCACCACGTTCCAGTTGTTGGCCGCCAGCATATCCTGGCTGCGCTGGTTCAAAATGGCGTTGAGGGTGTTGCCGGAGACGTTGAAGGTCATGGAGTAGGCGCAGGGGTACAGTGCCATCTCGTGCAGATCCTGAAAATTGTAGATATTCGTCAGGATGCGGCGGCTGGCAGGGTTGTGCTTCAGGTCGTACAGCACCCGGTCCACCTGGTCCATCTCCCCCTCGGGATACTGATGCTTCACCGCCAGCTGGTAGCCGTAGGCCTTGCCGATGGAGCCGTTCTCATTGGCCCAGCTGTCCCAGATATGCCCGCGGAGATCATGGATGTTGTTGGACTTCTGCTGCCATATCCACAGCAGCTCGTCGATACAGGTCTTGAAGTACGTTCGGCGGATGGTGAGGATGGGGAACTCCTGGCGCAGGTTGTAACGATTTACGATGCCGAATTTTTTGACGGTGTGGGCGGGCGTACCGTCCTCCCAGTGGGGGCGCACGTTTTGGTCGGTATCCCATACGCCGTGGGTAAGGATCTCCCGGCAGTTTTCCTTGAATATGCGGTCTGCGTAGCTCATGGCGGCGTCCTCCTGTGTGATTTTTTCTATTGTAGCACAGGATAAACCGAAACACCAGCGCTTTACGATAAGAAAAGTGAAATTACATTTTGATATACCTGCCATAAGAAATTGCGGGTTGCAAGTTTCCGTTTCCTTGTTATAATATTCTGCGGATAAAATATAAGGAGGTATCTCCATGACTTATGATGTGATCATTATTGGCGCCGGCCCCGGCGGTATTTTTTCCGCCTATGAATTGATGCAGCGCAGGCCGGAGTGGAAGGTGGCTGTGCTGGAGGCCGGCAACCCGCTGGAAAAGCGGCACTGTCCCATCGACGGCGACAAGGTGAAGTCCTGCATTCACTGCAAGACCTGCGCCATTATGAACGGCTTCGGCGGCGCCGGCGCATTTTCCGACGGCAAATATAACCTGACCAACGAGTTCGGAGGCACACTGTACGAATACATCGGCAAGCAGAAGGCCATGGAGCTGATGCACTACGTGGACGACATCAACGTGGCCTGCGGCGGCGCGGGGACGAAGCTCTACTCCACCGCCGACAGCGGCTTCAAGCGCTTGTGCCTGCAAAACAATCTGCACCTGCTGGACGCCTCCGTGCGGCACCTGGGCACGGACATCAACTACAAGGTCCTTGAGAACCTGTACGCCAAGCTGAAGGATCATGTAGATTTCCACTTCCTCACCCCGGTAAAGGCGCTGTCCATCACCGAAGATGGCGCCTACGAGGCCGAAACGGACAAGGGCGTGTTCACGGGACGCAAGTGCATCATCTCTGTGGGACGCAGCGGCAGCAAGTGGATGGAGTCCGTCTGCCAGTCGCTGGATATCCCCACCAAGTCCAACCGTGTGGATATCGGCGTGCGGGTGGAGCTGCCCGCCGAGGTGTTTGCCCCCATCACCGATGAGCTCTATGAAAGCAAGATCGTCTATAAGACCGAGAAGTATCAGGACAAGGTGCGCACGTTCTGCATGAACCCCAGAGGCGCGGTGGTCAACGAGAACACCAACGGCATCGTCACCGTCAACGGCCACAGCTATGAGGACCCCGCCATGCACACGGAGAACACCAACTTCGCCCTGCTGGTATCCAAACACTTCACCGAGCCGTTCCGGGACAGCAACGGCTACGGCGAGAGCATCGCGCGCCTGAGCAATATGCTGGGCGGCGGCGTGATGGTCCAGCGGTTCGGCGACCTGATCCGCGGCCAGCGCAGCACCCCCAAGCGCATCGAAAAGGGCTTCATGACCCCCACGCTGGCCGCCACACCCGGCGATTTGAGCCTGGTGATGCCCAAGCGTATCCTGGACGGCATCATCGAAATGCTCTACGCCCTGGACAAGATCGCCCCCGGCACCGCCAGCGACGACACGCTGCTCTACGGCGTGGAGGTGAAGTTCTACAACATGGAGGTGGCACTGGATAGAAATCTGGAGACGCCGCACAAGGGCCTGTTCGTCATCGGCGACGGCAGCGGCGTCACCCACTCCCTGTCCCACGCCAGCGCCAGCGGCGTGTATGTGGCCCGCTATCTGGCCGAGCACGAATGAGATACAAAACCGGGACGGCGCTGCCGCCCCGGTTTTTCGTTTGTCTTTGCCCCGCGGCTGTGGTACAATGTATAAAACCGCAAAGGAGGGGCACCCATGGCCGATCTCAATACCGATATCCGCTATATCAAAGGCGTGGGCGAGACCCGGGCCAAGGCTTTTGAAAAGCTGGGCGTTTTCACACTGGGCGACCTGATCGCCTACTATCCCCGCCGCTGGGAGGACCGTTCGCAGCTCTACCCCATCCGGGACCTACCGGAGGGGGAGTACGCCTGCTGCAAGGCCATGATCGCCCAGCCCCCCACCGCCGCCCGTATCCGCGGTGGTCAGACGCTGGTGCAGGTACGGGCTGTGGACGAGGGCGGCGTGCTGGATGTATCCTTCTTCCACCAGGAATACCGCAAAAATGTCCTGCATCCGGGAGAGACATACATCTTCTACGGCAAGGTCGAGGGCGGCGGTGTGCGCCGCCGCATGGTCAATCCCCTGCTGGAGACGGAGGGGAAGCAGCTGCTCACCGGCCGCATCATGCCCATTTATCCCCTGACGGCGGGGCTGACACAGACTATGGTGGCCAAGGCCGTACGCCAGGGGCTGGACCAGTGCCGCGACCTGCCGGAAGATGTGCTGCCGGACGGAATCCGGCAGGCGCACCATCTGTGCTATGCCGGGTTTGCCTACGAGAACATCCACTTCCCCGCCTCGGAGGAGGCGCTGAACACCGCGCGGCGGCGTCTGGTATTTGAGGAGCTGTTCCTTCTGAGCTGCGGTCTGTCTCTGCTGCGGCAGCGGCGGGAGACGGTGGCCGGCCTGCCCTGTCAAGCGGCGGACATGGCGCCCTTCTATGCCGCCCTGCCCTTTGCCCTCACCGCCGCCCAGCGGCGGGCTATCGCGGACGCCGTAGGCGATATGACCTCCGGCCGGCCCATGAACCGCCTGTGCCAGGGCGATGTGGGCAGCGGCAAGACCATGGTGGCCGCCGCCTGCGTGTGGTTCGCCGCCCAAAGCGGCTGGCAGTCGGCCCTGATGGCCCCCACGGAAATACTGGCACGCCAGCATTACGAAAATCTGGCCCCGCTGTTCGCCCGCTTCGGCCTGCCGTGCGCTCTGCTCACCGGCTCCACCCCCGCCAGGGAGCGCCGCGCCATTCTGGCCGGCCTGCAAAGCGGGGATATCACACTGTGCATCGGTACACACGCCCTGCTGACGGCGGACGTGCAGTATGCGCGCCTGGGTCTGGTGATCACCGATGAACAGCATCGCTTCGGCGTAGAACAGCGCTCCGCCCTGTCCCACAAGAGCGCCGCCCCACACACGTTGGTGCTGTCCGCCACCCCGATCCCCCGGACGCTGGCTCTTATCATCTACGGCGATCTGGATGTGTCCGTGATCGATGAGCTGCCGCCGGGACGGCAGACAGTGGAGACCTTCGCGCTTGGTGAAAAATACCGGGCGCGGCTCAACGGCTTTATCCGCAAGCAGGTGCAGGAGGGCCATCAGGTGTTCATCGTCTGCCCGCTGGTGGGCGAGGATGACGCTCTGCCCGATGAGCGCAAGGCCGTGACGGCCTACGCCAAGGCACTGCAGGAGGATACCTTCCCCGAGCTGCGGATAGCCGTGCTCCACGGCCGTATGAAGCCAAAGGAGAAGGAAAAGGTCATGGCCGCCTTCGCCGCCGGGGAGAGCGATATCTTGGTCTCCACCACCGTGGTGGAGGTGGGCGTGGATGTGCCCAACGCCACGCTGATGGTGGTGGAGAACGCCGACCGCTTCGGCCTGAGCCAGCTGCACCAGTTGCGCGGCCGGGTGGGCCGCGGCCAGGCCAAGAGCTACTGTGTTCTGCTCAGCGACGTACAGAACGACGACACGAAACGGCGGCTGAAGGCCCTGACCCAGACGAACGACGGCTTCCGCATTGCCGAGGAGGACCTGAAGCTCCGGGGCCCCGGCGACTTCTTCGGCAGCCGCCAGCACGGCCTGCCCACGCTGAAGGCCGCTGATCTCAGCTGCGATATGCCCCTGCTGGCCGAGGCCCGGGATGCCGCGCAGCAGCTGCTGGCCGGCGACCCGCTGCTGACCCGGCCGGAGCACGCCGTGCTCCGCCGCCGGGTACAGGCCCTGTTCCGGCAAAAGGACGGCACTCTGAACTGAAGCAGGGCACCCTCTCCGCGCTTGAAATGCCGGCAATAAGCAGCGGCGCCGGAACGATGTTCCGGCGCCGCTGCTCTCTGCTGTCTCCGCGCCGTTTGCCCGGCGGCATGGGGCAGATATTCCCCCGGAAATGAAGAAAGAGCAGCCTTTCGGCTGCTCTTTCTCCCTCCCCAAGACGGCCACAAGGAGCGCCGTAGCGCTCCCTGTGGTGGTGTGTTGTCGGGTAAAAGGGGGAATACCCGACAGGGGGGTGGCACGGACAGAGGGGGGTGACTCTATTCGTGCTCAACTGTATTGTACACCTGCCTGTCCGGTTTGTCAAACGTTTTTTCTGATTTTTTGCAGTGGGTAACATTGGGGTAAAGTTAATGTGTTCTTAATGTCACTATCCTTGCTTTTTGTGAAATAATGTCGTACACTATATGTGTGTTTGCATGATACAGGAGGTATACTAAATGGTCTCCATTATAGAAGTAACTGACAAAGCCCAGCTGCGCCGGTTCGTGGACTACCCCAACGAGCTGTATAAAGACGTGCCCCAGTTCGTCCCCGCCACCTATGGCGACGATCTCTCCGATTGGGACCGCAGCAAGAACCCCGCCTTTGAATACTGCGACGCCCGCTGCTGGCTGGCCATGCGCAACGGGGAGATCGTGGGCCGCATCGGTGCCATCCACTCCCGCAAGGCCAACGACAAGTGGGGTGCCAACCGCCTGCGCTTTACCCAGGTGGATTTCATTGACGACCCGGAGGTCTCCTCCGCCCTGTTCCGCACGGTGGAGGCCTGGGCGAAGGAGCTGGACTGCACCGCCGTTCACGGTCCCCTCGGCTTCACCGACATGGACCGCGAGGGTATGCTGGTGGAGGGCTTTGACCGCCGCAGCTGCTTTTTCACATACTACAACTATCCCTACTACATCGACCACATGGCCGCCCTGGGCTATGTGAAGGACGTGGACTGGATCGAGGAGCTTATCACCGTCCCGGAGGACGAGGCCACCATACAGCGCTGGGAGAAGATCTCCGACTTCGTTCTCAAGCGCCACCGCCTGCACATTCACGAGGCCAGGAACCGCCTGTCCTATCTGCCCCTGCTCAAGCCGTTTTTCGAGCTGGTCAACCTGGCCTACGCGCCGCTGTACGGCACTGTGGATCTCTCTGACCGCCAGATCAAAAAGTACTCCGCCAAGTTCGCGCCCCTCATCAATCCCAACACCACCTGCTTCGTCATGGATGAAAACGACCGCATGGTGGCCTTCGGCGTAGGTGCGCCAAGCCTGGCCTCCGCCCTGCAGAAGCACCGGGGCCGTCTCATGCCCACCGGCTGGATCGACGTTCTCAAGGCCTTCCACAGGAACGACACCGTGGACCTGCTGCTCATCGCCGTCCACCCGGACTACCAGAAAAAGGGTGTCAACGCCATTATCCTCAGCAAGGCCATGAAAGGCTGCCACAAGCTGGGCATCAAGCAGGCCGAGACCGGCCCCATGCTGGAGCTGAACGACAAGGTCCAGTCCCAGTGGAAGGATTTTCAGACCGAACAGCACAAGCGCCGCCGCTGCTTCATCAAGCAGCTGTGATACATAAAAGGGACCGGCTCGGCCGGCCCTTTTTATCTCCCGCTGAAAAAGCAGCACCCTCCTGCCGGCGCAGGAGGGTGTTGTTCATTTCAGCTCTACCACGGTCACGCCGGCCTCGCCCTCGCCGTACCGGCCCAGGCGGAAGGACTTGACCTGTTTGTTTTTCTTCAGCAGCTGGTGCACGGCGGCGCGCAGCGCGCCGGTGCCCTTGCCGTGGATGATGGTCACGGTGCCCAGCTTGGACCGGGATGCCGCGTCCAGGTAGTTCTCCACCACGCTCTCGGCCTCCAGCGTCTCCAGGCCCCGGATGTCCAGCTCGGCGGACGCCCGCACCCCGGTGTTGATGGACACCGCCGGTCCGCTGCGCTGCTGCGCGGCGGCGGACTGCTTTTTCTTCTTCTCGATCTCCTCCGCCGTTTCCAGCAGGCGCACCTGCGCGGCCTTCACGGTCATCTTCATCTTGCCCGCCTGCAGGAGCAGCGTGCCGTCGCCGTTGACCGCCAGCACCGCGGCGCCGGTACGCACACCGGCCAGCTCCACCGTGTCGCCCACGGCGATGGGCCGGCTGGGCGCGGGTACCGGCTCTGTATCCTCGTCCCGTTGGTGCAGCGCCGTCTCCGCCTCGTTCAGGCGGCGGCGTATATCGCTCTTCCGGTCATTCACGGCCTGATAGTCCGACCGCTGCTGCTGTTTCCGCAGCTCGTCCAGCTCGGCGAACACCTGATCCGCCTGCCGCTGGGCCTGCTGCACGATGCGCCGCGCCTCGGCCTCGCCCTTGGTCCGGGCGTTGTCCTTGGCCTTCTCCATCTGCTCACGGAAGGTCCGCGCCTTCCGCGCGTCCTCCTCACGCTGGCGCCAGAGCCGGTCCGCCTCGCCCTGGGCCTTCTCCAGCCGCTGGCGCTTCTCCTCCAGTTGGGTCAGCACGTCCTCGAACCGCACGGATTCACTGTCCATCTGGGCCTTGGCGTCCTCGATGACGCTCTCGTCCAGCCCCAGCCGCCGGGAGATGGCAAAGGCGTTGGACTTGCCCGGTATGCCGATAAGCAGCCGGTAGGTAGGCCGCAGCGTCTGCACATCGAACTCACAGCTGGCGTTCTCCACCCCCGCCGTGGTCATGGCAAAAGTCTTCAGCTCCGCGTAATGGGTGGTGGCCGCCGTCAGCGCGCCCTTGCGCCGCACGTCCTGAATGATGGCGATGGCCAGCGCCGCGCCCTCCACCGGGTCGGTGCCCGCCCCCAGCTCGTCGAACAGGATCAGGCTCTTCTCGTCCGCCAGCTTCAGTATCTCCACTGTGTTGGCCATGTGCGCCGAAAACGTGGACAGGCTCTGCTCGATGCTCTGCTCGTCGCCCACGTCCGCCAGCACCCGGTCGAACACCTGCACGGCGCTCTGGTCGCCGGCGGGGATGTGCAGGCCGCATTGGGCCATCAGGCACAGCAGCCCCAGGGTTTTCAGCGTCACCGTCTTGCCGCCGGTATTGGGGCCGGTGATGACCAGCGTGTCATACGCTCCGCCCAGCGCCACCGTCACCGGCACCGCCTTGGCCGGATCCAGCAGGGGATGCCGTGCCCGCTTCAGGTCGATGCCGCCCCGCTTCCGCACCAGCGGACGCCCCGCGTCCATGGCATAGCTCAGCTGTGCCCGGGCGAAAATGGTGTCCAGCTGCACCAGCAGGTCGTAGTCGTACAGGATGTTCTCCCGCTGCGCCGCGCACTCGCCGGACAGTATACGCAGCACCCGGTCGATCTCCTTTTCCTCACGGGCCTGCAATTCCTTCAATTCATTATTGGCCTGCACCACGCCCATGGGTTCCACGAACAGCGTGGCCCCGGAGGATGAGATGTCGTGTACCAGACCCGGCAGACTGCCCTTGCACTCCGCCTTTACCGGCACCACGAACCGCCCGTCCCGCTGGGTGATCAGCGCCTCCTGCAACACCTTGGCGTAGGAGGGCGACGAGATGATCCGCTGCAGGATCTGCCGTCCCTTGCTGGCCGCAGCGCGCATATTCCGCCGTATGTCCGCCAGCTCCGGGCTGGCGGTGTCGGCGATGGTCTCTTCGTCCAGTATGGCGCCGCGTATTTTATCCTCCAGATAGCGGTTCACATGGAGGGCAGAGAATAGCCGGTCGATGGCCGTGGCCTCCCCCTGACGCTCCGCGTCATAGTCGCTGACCCGCCGCGCAGCGGTCAGCACGCCGGCCACATCCAGCAGCTCCCGGGTGTTCAGCACGCCGCCGTGGTCCGCCCGGTCCAGTGCCTGGGATACGTCCTTCACGCCCGCAAAGGACGGACTGCCGTGCAGGCCCAGCCGCGTCTTGGCCGCGTCCGTCTCATCCAGCAGGTGCTCCACCGCCGCCGCGTCTGTGGCAGGACGCAGCCGCAGGCACCGGGCCTTGGCCTCGTCGCTGACCGCATGGCGCGCCAGCAGCTCCAGCACCGCCGGCAGCTCCAGTGTGCGGATAGATTTCTCAAATAACTCGCTCATGTATGTATGTCCTCCTGTTATCCCAACAGGGCCTTGTAATAGTCCAGCGTCCGGAACCCGCGCTCCAGCTGGGCGGCGATAAACGCCTCGCCCGCCTGATCCAGCGCCTGCAGGGCGCCCGGCTCCAGCGTAAAGCTGTACAGCCGCCTGGGGTCCGCGTACAGCACGTGCCGCAGCGCCGCCAGACCAGCCTCGGTCAGCGGCAGCCGGAAGCTGCGCTCCGGGCCCCTGCACGTTCCGCACGCCACAAATCCGCCGGAGATGTCCAGCACCGGTCCCTCCGGCTGTGCCGTTCCGCACACGGCGCATTCCTCCGCCAGCGGCTCAAAGCCCGAGAGCGCCATCAGTCGGAACTGGAACGCCGCCTTCACCAGCCGCGGGTCCTTCCCCGTGCGGCACAGGGCGTACAGGGCGTTCAGCAGCAGCGACAGTATCTCAGGGCAGGGCGTCTCCTCGGCGCACACCGCCTCCGTCAGCTCACAGAACCACGCCGCCAGCGCCAGCAGCTCGATGTCCCGGCCCAGCCCGTCGAACAGCTCGATGGGCGACGCCTCATCCAGCATATACCAGCTGCCCCGCTTGAAAATGGTCAGCTCGGAATAGGCCGGCATCTGGCAGGCCGCCGCCAGGCGGCTGTTCTTTCGCCGCACACCCCGGGCGATCAGGGGTATCTTCCCCCGGTCCGCCGTCAGCACCGTCAATATCCGATCTGTCTCCTTTGTGTCTGTGACCCGCAGCACCACGCCGCCGGTCACGGTCTTTCCACTTTGCATACAGCCTCCTGGGCCCCGCGGTACAGCAGATACGCCTCCGGCGCGCCGGTGTCCAAAAATAATTCCCAGTAGTCCACGCGAACACCTCCATGTCGTTAGCATGGGAGCTTTCACCGGTTTTATGGCTGGAAATTTGTTGATGTTATTCCTCGTTGTAGCCCTGACTTCTGATGAAGTTGGGATTATCCCGCCAGTTTGCCCCACTCGATGTCCCATCGAGCGGGGACCCCGCATTTTATCGCTTTACGGCGGAAATGAATTCCGCCTACGGAATTCTTCGAATTCACGCCGCATGCGCGGCGGCTCGCTCCGCTCGCAGGAAAACTGGCCGGAGTGCATGCTGCGACCGCAGCCTTACTCCTCGTTATAGCCCTGACTTCTGATGAAGTTGGGATTATCCCGCCAGTTTTCCTTGACCTTCACCCACGTCTCCATGTACACCTTCGTGCCCATGAATTTCTCAATATTCCGACGGGCCGCGGAGCTGATGCGCTTGAGCATTTCGCCGCCTCTGCCGATGATGATGCCCTTGTGGCTGGCCTTCTCGCAGTAGATGGTCACGTCCAGGTCGATGATGCCCGTGTCCTCCCGTTCGGAGAACTTCGTCACCTCCACCGCCGTGCCGTGGGGGATCTCCTTGTCAAGGCAGCGCAGCATCTTCTCCCGGACGATCTCCGCGCACACCTGGCTGTCCGCCTGGTCGGTGGTCATGCCGTCGGGGAACAGCTGGGGGCCCTCCTGGGCGTATTGGGACAGCTGCCGCATCAGCTCGTCCAGGCCGTCGCCGGTCCGGGCGGAGATGGGAATGATGGCATCAAAGTCGTCATAGGCCGCGCTGTACGCCGCGATGACCTCCAGCAGGGCCTCCTTTTTCTCTACCGTGTCGATCTTGTTGATGCACAGCACGCAGGGCAGCTGCTCCTCCCGGATGCGCTGCAAAAGGACCTTCTCCGGCTCGCCCACATGGGGGATGGGCTCCACCAGCAGCAGCGCGCACTCCACGTCGCTGAGGCTCTCCCGCACCACCTTGACCATATAGTCCCCCAGCCGGGAACGGGGCTTGTGCAGGCCCGGCGTATCCAGCAGCACATACTGGGTATCGCCCCGGTTCACCACGCCGTAAATGCGGTTGCGGGTGGTCTGGGGCTTGTCCGAAACAATGGCGATCTTCTCGCCCACCAGGGCGTTGGTCAGGCTGGACTTGCCCACGTTGGGCCGTCCGCACACGGTGATCATTGCGGTTTTTGTGATGTTCATAGGTGATCCTCAACTTTCTTTCGTTTGAGCAATTTTCGTGCAGCGTTATTTTCGTTCCAGGCCCAGCACGGACATGATGGCCTCTTCTCTTTCGCGCATCTGGGCCTTCATGGGACCCTCGTCCAGGTGGTCGTAGCCCAGCAGGTGCAGCACGGAGTGTACCGCCAGATAGGCCAACTCCCGGCGGTTGGCGTGGCCGTATTCCTTCGCCTGCGCCTTCACGCGCTCCAGAGAGATGACCATGTCCCCCAGGGGCACATAGCCGGTGCCGGGGTCGGCGTCCTCCGCGCCGGGCAGCTCGCCGGGAGTCAGTTCAAACTCCGGAAAACTCAGCACGTCCGTAGGGCGGTCCACCCCACGCATCTCCAGGTTGATGGTGTGGATGCCCGCGTCGCCGGTCACCAGCACATCCACCTCGCAGGGGAAGTCCACCCCTTGCTCGGCCAGCGCTGTGCGGATGACCCTGCGGAGAAAGCTGCGTGTGCCCTCGCTGACACCGGGGACGTCGGCGGTCACCGGGATATAGTGTCGTTTCATTTCTTTTTCTCCTCAAATTTGGCGTAGGCCTCGATGATGCGCTGCACCATCACATGGCGCACCACGTCCTCCTTGGTGAGCCTGCATATGGCCACGCCCTCCACGTCCCGCAGGACCTTCATGGCCTCCTTCAGGCCGCTGACCTTGTCGGTGGGCAGGTCGATCTGGGTCACGTCGCCGGTGATGACCACCTTGGAGCCGAAGCCCATGCGGGTGAGAAACATCTTCATCTGCTCGCGGCTGGTGTTCTGGGCCTCGTCCAGAATGATAAAGCTGTCGTCCAGCGTCCGCCCGCGCATATAGGCCAGGGGCGCCACCTCGATGTTGCCGCGCTCCAGATACTTCTGGTATGTCTCCGCCCCCAGCATATCGAACAGGGCGTCGTACAGCGGGCGCAGATAGGGGTCCACCTTCGACTGCAGGTCGCCGGGCAGGAAGCCCAGCCGTTCGCCGGCCTCCACCGCCGGACGGGTGAGGATGATGCGGTTCACCTGCTTGTCCCGGAAGGCGGCCACCGCCGCCGCCACCGCCAGGTACGTCTTGCCGGTGCCGGCAGGACCCACGCCGATGGTGACGGTCTGCTTCAGGATGGCGTTGACGTACTCCTTCTGGCCGATGGTCTTGGGCTTGACGGGCCTGCCCTTGCTGGTGATGCAGATCACGTCCTGGGTCAGCTCGCTGATGCGCTCGGCCTGACCGGAGCGCACCAGCCCGATGACGTAGCGCACATGCTGGTCGGTGATCGTCTCGCCCTTATTGGACAGGGTCAGCAGCGCCTGCACCGCCTTCACCGCCAGCATCACGTTTTCCGGCTCGCCGGACACGACGATCTCGCCGCCGCGGTTCACCGCCTGCACCTGAAATTCCGCCTCCAGGAGCCGGATATTCTCGTCGAAGGAGCCGAAAAGATTGACGGCCTCCTCCATGCGTTCAATACCGATACGTTGTTCCATGTTTTGGGTTTACCTCCCTGTATCGCTTGTTATAGTCAGCGGCGCGTCCACGCCGATCTGTTCTTCGCACTCCGCCCGCAGCGTCACCATAAGGTACGCGCCCTGCCGCCGGGCGGATACGTCCGCTTTCAGAACACGGCCATCGTCTCCGATGGTCTGCGCCAACTGGGCCTCCAGCTGCTTTTGTCCCTCGGCGCGGGCCTCATCCTCCGGACGTTCACCGTCGTACACCGCGCGCTCGGCCACCGTCTCTGTTACCAGCGTTACCGGCAGGCGCAGCCCGAAGGGCAGCTGCACGCCACGGTATCGTATTATTTTATCACAGTTTTCCCGGCCCTGCAATATGCTGTCCCCCGCAGGCAGCGCAATTCGGTGCCGTCCGAGGTCCAGCGCGGTATGGGTGCGGGTCTTCACGGGCTCCGTGCCGTCCTTCAGCACCGTCTCCAGAGGTACGGGCACCGTCCACTCGTACCATGTCCGGGCCCAGATCCGCCCGGTGGCCCGCATATACCGGCAGCCCCGGGGCGAGTCAGCCACCCCGGACAGCAGCACCTGCCCCGCCTGCACCGTTTCGCCCACCGCCGCGCAGGTCACCCCGTCCAGCGCCTCGATCTTCGTGATGAGCCCGTCTCTGGCCGCCACGATGTTCTGCACGTCGCTGTCCCGGTAGAGATGCGGCGGGCGGACGCGCTCCACCACCTGCACGTGGGCGGTGCAGCCCTTGACGTTCACCGCCAGATACACCACGTCCGGCAGCAGCGGCAGCACCCGGTTCCGCAGCTCGTCCTGGTCCAGGCCCACGCCGCGCGTGCCCACGCGCACGCCGCATCGTTCCAGTGCCTGCAATACGCTTTCCGTGGGGACGGTGTCGTTGCCGGTGACCTCGAAGTCCCAGATGAAGGCACTGCCCACCGCCAGCAGCAGCGGCAGCACCAGCGCCGCCGCCAGCAGCACATACCGGTGCCTGCACCGCCGCCACAGCTCCGGCGCGCCGGACTTTCGGCACACGGTCACCTGTGCGCCGATGTCCGCCGTCACCTCGGCCAGGCGCCGCGCGCCGGACAGGGTGGTGGTCACGCGGAAGGATGTCTCCGTCAGCCAAGTCAGGTCCCAGAAGGGAATGCCGTGGGCGGCGCACAGGTTCACCACGCGTTCCGGCGCGGTACAGACCACCTCAGCCACCGCCTGACCGCGGAGATAATTCACTGCTTTACGGTACACGGCGCCCCCCTTACTCCACCAGTTCGATGCCGGATATTTTTCCGGTGATCCGCAGCTCCTGCCCCGTCATCACCAGCAGCTGCAGGTCCTGGCCCCGGACGCGGACCACCACGCCGCCGCCGTTGACGTCCACCGCCTCGGTGGTGTAGGCCAGCACGCCCCGGTGCCGGTCCATATACAGCTCCCGGTTGCCCAGCAGCTCGATCCGGGCCACGCCGGCGGCGATGTTCACCGGCAGCTCCAGGCGCTCCAGCGCCTCCTGGCCCACCTGGGCCAGCTTCTTTTTCAGTCCCGCCACACCGTCACCTCCCTGCGGATGATACAGAACGCTATGCGCGGACGCACCGGAACTTGCCTGTCCGGGGCGGGGTATTTCCCGGCGGCGGCGCGCATAGGCTGGGGACCGGTGATGGTGATGATAAAGCGTGTGTTGGCACTGCTGGGCAGCGGGGCACTGGCGATACTGCTGCTGCGGCAGGCGGAGACGGCGGCCCATGCGGTGCGGGACGGCGTACAGCTGTGTCTGACGTCGGTGGTACCGGCGCTGTTCCCGTTTTTCGCCGTCTCGTCCCTGCTGGTGGCGCTGGGGGCAGCGGAGGCGGCAGGCCGGGCGCTGGCACGCCCCTTCGGGCGGCTGTTCCGCTGCGGCGGTGCGGGGTGCGCCGCCCTGCTGCTGGGGCTGGTGGGCGGCTATCCTGTGGGGGCGCGGACGGCGGCGGAGCTGGTGCGCCGGGGAGAGCTGTCCCCTGCCGAGGGGGCGCGGCTGCTGACGTTCTGTAACAACGCCGGCCCGGCCTTTGCCATCGGCGTGGCCGGGGTGTCGGTATTCGGCAGCGCCCGGACGGGAGCCTGGCTGTATCTGCTGCACTGTACCGCCGCGCTGCTGACGGGCCTGCTGTTCTGCCGCCGCCCGCTGCCCGTCACCGCCATGCCGAAACGGCCTGTGCCGCCGCAAACCGGACTGACGGGGCAGTTTCTCCGGGCGGTGGAGGGGGCGGTGTCCGCCATGGCCCGGGTGTGCGGGTTCGTGGTGTTCTTTCTGGTGCTGCTGCGTCTGGCGGAGGGGCTCATCGGTCCCCTGCCGCCGCTGGCGGCGGGGGTGCTGGAGCTGACCAACGGCATCCTGCGCCTGACGCCGGACCGCCGGGGTTTCGTCACCGCGGCGGCGCTGCTGGGCTGGGGCGGGCTCAGCGTCCACTGCCAGACGGCGGCGGTGACGGCGGGCAGCGGCATCTCCCTGCGGCTGTATGTGCCGGCCAAGGCGGTGCAGGCGGCGCTGTCAGCGGGACTGGCGGCGCTGCTGGCACCGTATCTGCTGCCGTAGGGCACCCCGCGGGTCCCTCCTGCGTAGAATGACCACGGAGAGAAGTCTCCCATCATTCCCGACAGGAGGTCACATAGGATATGAGCATTACGCTCCGTCATGCCGCCGCCTGCTATCAAGCCCCGGACGGCGAGGTGGAGGCGGTACGGGACGTGTCCTTCACGGTGGAGGAGGGCGCGTTCGTCAGTTTAGTGGGGCCCTCCGGCTGCGGCAAATCCACCCTGCTCAGCGCCATTGCCGGTCTGGAGCCCCTCAGCGGCGGCGCTATCGAGATCGACGGCCGGACGGTACAGGGCACATCGCCAAAGATCGGCTTTATGCCCCAGCGGGACCAGCTTTTCGAGTGGCGGAATATATGGGACAACGTGACGCTGGGGCTGACGGTCCGTGGTGAGAAGGACCCGGCGGCCTATGCACACGTGTCCCGGCTGCTGGAGCGCTATGGGCTGGCGTCCTTTGCCAAAAAGCGGCCCTGCCAGCTCTCCGGCGGTATGCGCCAGCGCTGCGCCCTGATCCGGACCCTGGCCACTGAGCCGGAGATATTGCTGCTGGATGAGCCCTTTTCCGCCCTGGACTACCAGACACGGCTGGCGGTATCGGCGGATATCTGGCGCATATTGCAGCAGGAGGGCAAAACGGCCCTGCTGGTCACCCATGACATCGCTGAGGCGGTGAGTATGTCCGACCGGGTGGTGGTACTGTCCCGCCGCCCCGCCGTGGTGAAGGCGGAGATGGACATGGGTGCGCTGCGTGGTCTGCCGCCGCTGGAGCGCCGGGACACGCCGGAATTTCACCGGTACTTCAACGCCATATGGAAGGAGCTGGACGTTCATGCCTGAGAAAGCGCCTTCGCCCCGCCGTGCGGCGTACCTGAGGACCGTGCGCCGCGAAAAGCGCCGGGTGCGTATCTGGCAGATCGCGCTGGTGGCGGGGCTGTTTGCCGTGTGGGAGCTCAGCTGCCGGCTGGGGCTGTCCGACGGCTTTCTGGTCAGCAGTCCCAGCCGCATGGTGCAGACCCTGTGGCGGCTGTGCGCCTCCGGCGAGCTGTGGCACCACGCGGCGGTGTCCATCGGCGAGACGGTGCTGGGCTTTACCGCCGGGACAGTGCTGGGCACGGCCGTCGCCGTGGCCATGTGGTGGTCGGACACCGCCGCCCGCATTCTGGACCCGTACCTGGTGGTGCTGAACGCACTGCCGAAAACAGCCCTGGGGCCCATCTTCATCGTGTGGATGGGCGCGGGCATGGGGGCCATCGTCACCATGACGCTGGCCATTTCACTCATCGTCACCATCCTGAGTATGTACACCGGCTTCCGCACCACCGACCCGGAGAAGCTGCGGCTGATGCGGACGCTGGGCGCTGACAAGCGCCAGATCCTGTGGCTGCTGGTGTTCCCGGCCAACTGTCCCACGCTGTTCTCCACGCTGAAGGTGAATGTGGGACTCTCGTGGGTGGGCGTCATCATGGGCGAGTTCCTGGTGTCCCGGGCCGGGCTGGGGTATCTCATCGTCTACGGCTCCCAGGTATTCAACATGGACCTGGTCATGGCCAGCGTGCTGGTGCTGGGGCTGGCGGCGGTGGGAATGTACCTGCTGGTGCTGCGGGCGGAAGCATTCTTAAATCATCTATGGGGGGTACGTGCATGAAAAAACAACTTATCTGCATTTGTATGGCCGCGCTGCTGTCGCTCAGCCTGCTGACCGGCTGCGGCGCGGGGACCGATACCGGCGATACCGCCGGCACGGAGGCGAAAAATGTCACGGTCCGGCTCAGCGAGGTGACGCACTCGGTGTTCTACGCACCGCAGTACGTGGCTATGAGCCAGGGGTTCTTCGCCGACGAGGGGCTGGACATCGAGCTGAGCAACGGCGGCGGGGCCGACAAGGTGATGACCGCCGTGGTATCCGGCGGCGCGGACATCGGCCTGGCCGGGCCGGAGAGCTGCATCTATATCCACGCGCAGGGCAAGGATGATCTGCCGGTGATCTTCGCCCAACTGACCAAGCGGGACGGCTCGTTCCTGGTGGGCCGCAGTGATGAGGCCTTCGACTGGAACGACCTGAGGGGCAAGACCATCATCGGCGGGCGCAAGGGCGGCGTGCCGGAGATGACGCTGGAATACGTCCTCAAGCAGCACGGCATCGTACCCCAGGAGGACGCGGTGGTGGACACCTCGGTGCAGTTCAACATGATGGCCGGGGCCTTCACCGGCGGACAGGGGGACTATGTGACGCTGTTTGAGCCCACCGCCACGGAGGTAGAGCGCGCCGGACACGGGTATATCCTCTGCTCCATCGGCGAGGAGTCCGGAGAGATACCCTACACCGCCTATTTCGCCAGCCAGAGTTATATGACGGCGCATCCGGAGGTCATTCAGGGCTTTGCCAACGCCATCGCGCGGGCGCAGCAGTGGATCGTGGACCACACGGACCGGGAGGTGGCGGAGGCCATCATCGACCAGTTCCCGGATACGGACCTGGATACCCTGGAGGCCGTTACCGCCCGGCACCGGCAGATCGATGCCTGGAACGCGGGGCCGATGATGGCGCGGTCGGCGCTGGAACGGCTGGAGACGGTGATGACTGAGGCTGGCGAGCTGGAGAAGGACCAGTGGGTGGATTTCGACAAGCTGGTGGACAACAGCTTTGCCCAGAAGGCCATGGAAGCGCAATAAGCAAAAAAGAAAGCCCATGCGGGCTTTCTTTTTTGCGTTCATATCAGCTCAGGGCGGAGATGACCTCGGCGTATTTGTCGATGTCGGACGCGCCGTTCCAGGTCATAAAGCCGCCGGTGCACCCGGCGTCGCGGAGGGCCCGGACCTCGTCGGCCAGCTCCGCTGCGCCGTAGTGGTTATACGGCTCGCGGATGGCGTTGTAGCACTGTATCCATGTGCGTACCGCGCCGGGAGAGGCCGTCTCGCTCTGGCGGGCCATGGCGCTCTCGCCGAAGTTGTGGACCGTGGTATAGGGGTGCTCCCACGGCTTATAGTCCCCCTGGGCGCTGTAATGGTCCGGGTAGGGCATACCGGAGATGGCGTCCACCACGGAGCTGATGGCCGGCCAGTACTGACCGCAGGCCGTCACATAGGCGTTGGCGCATTCGCCGAATACGTCGCCGGAGATGTAGTACCCGGCGTCATGCAGCCGCTGCGCGGCGTAGATCAGAAACCGCTGGACCGCCTGGGCCTTACTCTCACCATAGGTGTTCTTGTAGTCGATGGTACCCGCCTGCTCGTACTTATACGCGCCGTCGGGGAAGCGGATGTAGTCAAACTGGATCTCGTTGAAGCCCAGAGCGGCGGCCTCCAGAGCCAGATCCACCTTGTACTGCCACACGGTGCGGTTGTAGGCGCTGGGCCAGTACATGGAGCTGATCTTCAGGGGCGTGCCGTTCAGGTCGGAGATGACATATTCCGGGTGGTCGGCGGCCAGGTGGGCGTCATTGAACACCGTGATGCGGCCGATGACGTAGTAGCCGGCGTCGCGGAGCTTCTGCACGTTGGCCTTGAAGCCCTCCATGGTGTCCTGGGCCGCGGCGTAGGCGGACGGGCTGTACTGCTGCATGACCGGGGAGGCGTAGGATACCGCCGTGCCGTCCACGATGTCCACCACAAAGGCGTTGATGCCCGTCCCCTGGGCCAGCCGGATATAGCTGTCCGCGTACTGAATGGCGCTGCCATTCAGGTACAGGGCCCGCACCTCGTCGGGCATGACGTTGTCGGTAAAGACCGGCTTCTCCGTGGGGTAGTAGTCCAGGTCGGCCGCGTCGCCGCCGCCCCAGGCGTCGCCCCGCGCGGCGTGGCGCTGGTAGAGCGCGTCGTCATACTGCGCCAGCGCTTCCTCCTCCGTCATGCGGACGTTCTCTCCGTCGATGTACCCCTCGCCCCGGTCACAGCTGACGGCCCAGCGCAGGACCTCGCCGTTCTCGTCCAGGCCGTCAAAGCCGGTGACGGTCAGCGCCATGCCCTTTTCCACGGCGCAGCCGGGGACCACGCCCGTCTCGTCCGTCAGGCTCATGCCCCGCAGGGCGTACACCGTCTCCGTCAGCACCGCGCCGTTGTAGTCCGCGGTCAGGTTGGCCGCGTCCAGATAGGCGTAGCCCTCGCCGTTGACCACGCGGACGCGGTCCGCGCCGTCCTCGGCGTCCTCAGCAACGTACTGTACCTCCGCGCCGCGGACCAGAGAACCCAGCTGGGCCCCGTTTTCGTCATACACAGGGGCGGTGGTCCCGGCGGCGGCCACATAGCCCGCCGCCGTCTCCGGCACCACGGGATTAAACTGCCGCCAGATAATATATCCCAGCGTGCCTAGCGCCAGCAGGCACAGCACGATGAGTACCACCGCCGCGCCGGTGCCGTGTTTCTTTTTCGTATTCGTTGACATAAATTGATTTCTCCTTGCGTATTTTTGTCAGCCTGCGGCCATTATACGCCATTCCGCGCCATAAATCCACCCAAATCTTGTGGCGCCGGTGACAAAATTTTCATATTTTTTGTGTTTTTCTCGTTTTTTTGGTAGACAACGACGCAGACCGATGGTATACTACACATGACTATTGTTATGTAAATCGGCGGAGGGCCTTCCCACCGCCGGCGCTTCCCATACAACTTAGAGATAAGGCAGGGTGTATCGACATGAAAAGGACGAAACGGGGAATGGCATTGATCCTGGCGGCGGTGATGGCGGTGAGCTGTTTGACCACCATACTGCTGGCTGCCAGTAAGCCGTGGACCGGCGTGGGCATCGGTGAACTGAGCCAGTACTACGAGACCGGCAACAACGCGGACCCGGGCCGCATTTCCAACGTGGACGGCGACAGCGGCGGCACGTCCTACGGCCTGTATATGTTCGTGGAGAAGACGGTGACCAGCTTTATGGACTGGCTGAAGAAGTCCGACAGCGCCGTCTACCGCGGGTTCGGCGACAGGCTGTACAACGCCTACGCCTACAACACCAGCGGCCAGTACTACCCCGGCTTCGGCTCCAACTTCAAGAACACATGGCAGGAGATCGGTCGGAACAACCGCACCGAGTTCGCTCAGGCGCAGACGGATTTCTGGAGAGAGACCCAGTACACCCAGCTTGTGGCCAATGTGGAAGGGCAGTACAAGGGCTTCGACATTGACAACTACTCCAACGCGCTGAAAAACGTGTTCTGGAGCCGCAGCGTCCATCACGGCGTGGGCGCCACCTATGGTTCCACCAAAAACACCGACGGCATGAGCGGCGCCACCGGCGTCATCTGCCGCGCCTTCAAGGCGCTGGGCGGTTTCAAGAACCAGAGCGAGGCGGAGCTGATCGCCGCCATCTACGCCGAGTGCAGCAAGCTGGACACTAACGGCAAGTGGGACGAGGACAACATGGAGACGCTGACCGCCAAGAAGTACGGCATTTATGGGCGCTCCATGGCATATTTCAACATCAACAGCGGCGGCGTGCAGACCTCGGTGTATAGCCGCCTGCACGTGAACGAGCCGGCGGACGCGCTGGTGATGCGCTATACCCATTCCGACCCGGACATCCCCGAGGGAGAGTATACCCTGCTCTACAATAACAACGGCGAACAGAACCACGGCCTCGGAAAGAGCGTCTCCACGCTGACGGCGGCGGCTGACGCCATGATGCTGCGGCTGACCTATTACAACAATGGGTACTACATACTGACCAACGACGATGGCCAGCGGCTGTCCGTCTCCGGCGGCAAGCTGGTGCTGGAGGCACCCTCCACCAGCAATAATCAGTTCTGGATCCTTGGCGGCGGCAGCGGCTACACCCTGCAGAATGTGGGCACCAAGCAGTATGTGACCGTGACGGTGACCAGCGCGGATGTCACAGCGGACGGCCAGAACAGGGATGACCTGATTGCCGCGAAGATAAAGGAGATTGCGCAGGCGCCCGCTGCGGGACAGACAAATGCAGCGGCGGAGGACTTTTCCGCGCGGCTGGAAAAGAAGCTGAACGACCTGTTCGATGAGCAGTTCAAGGACAAAGACGACAAGGCCATTATGGCTGAGATCACGGCGAACATTTCCGCTATGCAGGACATAACGGAGGAAAACAAAACCACGTTGATCAAGAAACTGGAAAGCCTTGCCCAAAGTGAGGAAGAAACAAAGGACGATCTGGAGGCGCGCATCATGGAGTCCTTTACCGCGGACGAATTGCTGCTGCTGACAGAGGCGATGACCGGGAAATCCATCGAGACTGTTATAGTGGAAGTCGTGGGGGAGATGGTCGACGAGGACCTGAAAAACAATCCCACCACCACTGTCACCACCTACACGGTGGGGATGACGGACGCCAGCGACAAGGCGGCGCGGTGGGCGCTGAACAAGGCCACCGGTAGGGACGCATGGACGCTGACCGGCCTGTTCTACCCCGGCTGCAAGGATAGCGACGGCATCGGTGGGACGATCTCCCATGTTCTGACCGAGGACAACTCCTCCTTCCCCCTCCGCGGCGTGATCTCCTGCACGCAGGGGATCCGCACCGTAGTGGTGGAAGTGAGCAAAGTAAATGGCTCCGGCGGCTTTACGGCCACCGGCAGCGGCGGCGGGAAGACTTGGTTCGACCTGTGGGAGTTGGACAGTCAGGCGACATTCAGCAAACTGACACAGGGCAGCTACACGATGACCATCAGCGGCACCGGCAGTGACGGCAAGGAAGAGGAGCTGCTGTCCACCGGATTTACGGTAGGCGCCAAGGACAGCAACACGCCCAGCGGCCTTGACAAGGAAGAGTACACGGTCACCTTCATGAACGGCAATACGCAGGTGGCTACGAAGACCTATTCGCTGGGCGACGTCTACGGCAAGCTGCCCGAGGTCTCCGGTGCGGGCTTTGTCGGCTGGTTCACCAAGGACGGCAGACAGGTCTATGAGAACTCCATGGTGGCAGCGGAGAACCACACGCTTTCCGCCCAGTTCGGAACGCTGTATACCGTCAGCTTTAAGGTGGACGGCGAGGTAATCAGAAGCCGTCAGCTCTCCGCCAACGACCTGATCGTCGCACCCTCCAACCCCGTCAAGGCGGCGGACAAGAACTATGTGTACAGCTTCAGCCACTGGGTGGACGGCAGCGGCAACCGGTTCGTGGAGAACATGACGTATATGCCCGCGGGCAACGTCACCTACACCGCCGTGTTTACCAAGACGGCCAACAGCGGCGGCACCGGCGGGAGCACCGGTGGGAGTACCGGTGGGAGCACCGGCGGCGAGACGCCCAAGCCCTCCGGCAACTATCTGACCGGCGTATCGCCCAGCACGTCTGTCTCCGCAATGAACAGTGCGGGCTACACCATCTATAGCGGCAGCGCCAAGGTGACATCCGGCCTCGTAGGTACCGGCATGACCGCTGTCAGCAGCTCTGCCACCGTGACTATCGTGGTCACCGGCGACGTCAGCGGCGACGGCAAGATCACCATCACCGACGTGGTCAAGCTGCAGAAGTCCGTGGTGGGCTCCGGCAGCCTGTCCGGCGCCTATGCCAAGGCAGCCGATATCAACGGCGACGGCAAGGTCACCATCACCGACGTGGTGCAGGCCGCCCAGGTCACCGTGGGCCAGCGCACCATCGGCTGAGGAGGAAACATCCTATGAAAAACAAACTGTTCCGCGCCGCGGCCTCCGCGCTGCTGACGCTGCTGCTGGTGGTCACGCTGCTGCCCGTGCAGGCCCACGCCGCCGGAGCGACGCTGACCGGCACCGCCGCCCCGCAGGCAGGCGACACCGTCACACTGACGCTGTCCGTGCCCAACAAGGTCTATGGTCTGACCGCCGACCTGAGCTACAGCGGCAATTTGTCCTTTACCAACTACAACTGCTCTGTCAGCGGATGGAGCATCGTGGTCAACAACAACAAGTTCAGCGTTTACGGCACGTCCAGCTCCAGCGGCGGCCTGGTCACCATCAAGATGAAGGTATCCGGCAGCGCCAAGGAGGGCGACGCCCTGACCGCCACGTTCTCCAACATCGTGGTGTCCGACGGCAACAGCGACACCAGTCTGGACAGCGCCAGCTGGTCCGGCAAGGTGGGCGCGGCACCCAGCGGCAACTGCAGCCTCAGTTCGCTGAGCTGCTCCAATGCCACGCTGAGCCCGTCCTTCTCCAGCAGCACCACGTACTACACCTGCACGGTGCCTTTCGCAGTGGAAAAGCTGGATCTGAACTACAAAAAGGCCGACAACAGCGCTACGGTGTCTGTCAGCGGCAATGAGCTGGCGGTGGGCGTCAACACCGTGACCATCAAGGTCACGGCGGCCAACGGCGCCACCAAGAGCTATACCATCGATGCCACACGCCAGCAGGACCCCAACTACAAACCCTCCACCGACGCGTCCATCGCCGCCCTGACGCTGGATGGGGCCACGCTGTCTCCGGCGTTCACGCCCACGGTGACGGATTACATCGCCTACGTCCCCTATGAGACGAAGCAGGTGACCATCGCCGCCACGGCAAAGGATGAAAAGGCTCAGGGCATCACCGGCACCGGCGAGGTGCGGCTGTCCGCCACGGAGGCGGAGACGGTGCTCACGGTTACCGGAACCGCCGAGGACGGCAAGACCAAGCAGAACTATACCATCCATGTGCTGCGGATGCCGGCCTATACCGGTATTGTCCCCACGGTGGAGGTCATCGACCCGGCCACCATTCCCGAGGTACCGCCGCTGGAGATCCCCGGGACCATTGCGATGCCGCTGATCGGCGAGGTCAAGACCGTGTATGTGGCCATCGCGGCGGCGGTGCTGCTGGTGGCGGTGCTGTTCCTGCTGGGCTTCCTGATCGGCCGCGGCCACACGGGCGGCGGCGATGACGAGGAATACGACGACGAACCGCCGCGGACCCCGGCGAAGCCCCTGATCCCCGAGGAACGGCACACGGCACGGGTGCCCCGTCTGGTGCCCCGCGATGAGAGCAGCGACAGCGAGTCTGCCGCCATCCCCGACAAGACCCCGGCAGATCCCGTGACACCCGCTGCGCCGGCGGAGGAGCCGGCGACCGCAGAGCGCTCCGCCCAGGACGAGCCCACCCAGGCCGACGAGGACGAGGTGCGGACCATGTCGCTGGACGATCTGCTGGACGATATCCACAATATGTAACAAAAATGACCTAAGCCAAGGCTTAGGTCATTTTTACGCAGCAAAAGCATCCGGGATAGCGCCCGGATGCTTTTTGCTCAATAATCCACCTTCATCAGGCACAGACCCTCCGGCGGCGCGGTGGGGCCCGCCTGCTTGCGGTCTTTGGCGCTCAGGATATCCCGCACCTGCTCCGGCGTCCAGTAGCCGCGACCCACCTCCAGCAGCGTGCCCACCATGATGCGGACCATGTTCTGCAAAAAGCCGGTACCGTGGAAGGTGAAGACCACCCGGTCCTTCCGGCGCTCAATGGCGATGTGGTCCACCAGACGGACGGTGGACTTCTTCATGCGCGGATTGCCGCAGAAGCTGGCGAAGTCGTTTTCACCCAGCAGATAGGCCGCCGCCTGACGCATTTTCTCCACATCCGGGTCGTAGTCCAGCAGGGTGACGTACTTCCGGTCAAACACCGGCTTCACCGGACCGGTGTGGCAGGTGTAGCGGTAGGTCTTGCCCAGGGCATTATAGCGGGCGTGGAAACGGGGCGCGGCCTCCTTGACCTCCCGGACAGCGATGGCGTCGGGGAGATAGCGGTTCAGATAGTCACGGATGGCGTCGGGCGTCTCCGTCACGTCCAGCACCACGCTGGCGGTCATGGCCCGGGCGTGGACACCGGCGTCGGTGCGGCCCGCGCCGATGACGTTCACCGGATGGCCCTGCAATGCGCCCAGCACGGCCTCCAGCTTGCCCTGGATGGTATCCTTGTCCGGCTGGCGCTCCCAGCCGAAGAAGCGGGAGCCGTCGTAGGCGATGGTGAGTCGGTAGTTCTGTTCCATAAAAAGATCACGCCCTTTCTGTCCTATTGTAACAGAAAGGACGTGATTTGTGAAGTGTTTTACAGCCAACCCATCATCTGGACAAAATTCCACAGAAGCTTGCCGCCGTAGAAGATGATGACGGCGCCGCAGACCTTGTTGATGATGTTCAGCACCTTCTCGTTGAACTTGCTACCCAGCAGGGAGACGACCGTGGACAGCGTCAGGAACCAGATCACCGAGGCGGAGCCGAAGCCGCAGATGAAGAACAGGTCGCCGCCGTTGGTCAGGGTGGCCCGGAAGGCGCCCAGCATCATGGTGCCGTCAATGATGGCCTGGGGGTTCAGCCAGGTGACCACGAAGGCGGAACCTGCCAGCTTCCAGATGGGCACGTTCACGTCCCGGCCGCCCTCCAGACTGGCCTTGGACCGCAGCAGGCCGATGCCGATATAGATGACGATCAGACTGCCCAGCCCCAGAATGACCTTTTGCAGCCAGGGCAGCGCCTGCATCAGTGCGCCGGCGCCCAGGAAACAGGCCACACCCAAAGAGATGTCCCAGAAAATGACGATGAGCGCGGTGATGTAGACGCGGCTGCGCTTCTGCGTCAGGGCACTGTTGATGACGAACAGGTTTTGCAGGCCGATGGGCGCCACGTAGGCCAGACCCATGGTCAGCCCCTGAAGATAGATATTCATGGCTGTGATTTTCTCCTCATGCTATTTACTCCGGTTTTCTTACCTGCTATAATGATACCATAGCTTTGGAGAAATGCAAGAGCGCAGATTTTTATGGGCAAGTAAGGAGGGGCTTACCATGTCACAGGCCATGCCGCAAAGCCACTACGACTGTCCCTGTATGGAGAAATGTCCGCTGCACCACGCCATGCAGCTGATCGGCGGCAAGTGGAAGGTGCAGATCCTGTGCGCCGTGGCCAACGCCGGGACCATCCGTTACAACGCCCTGCGGAGCAAGCTGGACGGCATCTCCAACACGGTGCTGGCCTCGGCCCTGCGGGAGCTGGAGCACGACGGGCTGGTGACACGGCGGGAGTATCTGGAGGTGCCGGTGCGGGTGGAATACGGCCCCACGGACAGCTGCCGGGCACTGCTGCCCATTTTGGAGCAGCTCAGCGACTGGGCAGAGGCCAGGATGTGAGCTTTCGATTGGACAAATACCGGAATTTGTCTGCAAGATACATCATTTTTCACAAATTGCAGTGGGAATTATAGAGCAAATCGCGGGATTTTCGTATCAATGCCCATTGCAATCCTGCCATAATCCAGTATAATAGGAAATGGTGAGGGTTAGTTTCTGCGCGCTGCACCCTCTGGCGCGAGAGTAAAAATGTGCGTAAGGAGTGCTGGTTCATGTATACACGGGAGATCACGGTGAAAAATGAGGTCGGTCTGCACGCCAGACCCGCGACCTATTTCATTCAGAAAGCCAACGAGTTCAAAAGCGGCATCTGGGTAGAAAAAGAAGAACGCCGCGTCAACGCGAAGAGCCTGCTGGGCGTGCTGAGCCTGGGCATTATGAAGGACACCACAGTGACGCTGATCGCGGACGGCAGCGATGAGAAGGAAGCTGTGGATGCGCTGGCTGAGCTGATCGAGAACCTGGACGAGTAAACACAATGAAAGAGAGACGGCTTCGCCGTCTCTCTTTTCTTTTGCGTACGACGTCCCCCCGGCTCTGCCGGGGGCACTTTTTTATCCGTGGAACTTCTCATATACCGCCCGGGCGGCCGCCTCCGGCACCACGGCGGAGAGCTGCTCGAGCGCAGCGTTTTTTACCGCGGTGACGGTGCCGAAGTGCTGCAGGAGCCGCTTCTTCCGCGCCTCGCCCACACCGGGGATACCGTCCAGCTGCGAGCGCTTGGCGGAACGGGTGTGCTTCTGGTGGTGGTAGGCGATGGCGAACCGGTGTACCTCCTCCTGCACCGTGCCGATAAGGGCAAACAGGGCGGGTGTCTGCTGTATGCCCAGCTCATGGCCCCGGGCGGTGATGAGCGCACGGGTGCGGTGGCGGTCGTCCTTGACCATGCCCAGCACGGGCACATCCACCCCGGTCTCTGCCAGCACCTGCTCGGCCACACGGGCGTGCTCCTGACCGCCGTCGATCAGCAGCAGGTCCGGCAGGGGGGCAAACTTTTCATCGCCGTCCAGATAGCGCCGGAACCGGCGGGTGAGCACCTCACGCATGGCGCCGTAGTCGTCGGCGCCGGCGCAGGACTCGATACGGAAGCGGCGGTAGGCGGACTTCAGCGGCTTGCCGTCCTGAAAGACCACCATGCCGCCCACCTGGTCCGCGCCGCCGGTGTGGGAGATATCATAGCTCTCCATGCGCCGGGGCAGGGCCGGCAGCTGAGCCGTTTCCTGCAAAAGACGCAGGGTGCCGTTAATGCGCTGTACGGCGTCGGTAACGCGCTCCACCTCCTCCCGGGCGTTGCGGTGGGCGATGTCCAGCAGCGCGCGGCGCTGACCTCGCTGGGGGACCCGGAGGGCCACGGCGTGGCCGCTGCGCTCCGTCAGCAGGGCCGAGAGCGCGTCAGCGTCCTCGATGGCGGCTGGGAGCAATATCTCACGGGGCAGAGACTGGCGGGTCAGATAGTACTGGGGCACCACAGCGGAAAGCAGGGCGCTCTCGCTGTCGGCAGCGTCGGGGAAAACCTCGGTCTGCCGGGCCAGGAGATCGCCGTCTTCAATGTGGAGAATGGCGCAGCCGGACCGGGCGGGGCTGGTATACGCGCCCCAGACATCGGTGTCGGCGCAGATACCGGCGATGACTTGCTGGTCCTTGGTCAGCACGGACAGGGCCCGCACACGGTCGCGGAGGGCGGCAGCCGTCTCAAAGTCCAGGACCTCCGCCGCGGCGTTCATCTGTTCCGTCAGCTGGATCGTGACGGCGCGCAGCTTGCCCTCCAGCAGGGCGGTGGCCTGGGCCATGCGGCGGCGGTATTCCGCCGCGTCCGGGCCGTCCGGGCGGCAGAAGCCGTCACACCGGCCCATGTGGAAGTTCAGGCAGGGGCGCTCTTTGCCGATGTCGCGGGGGAAGCGCCGGGAGCAGGTGGGCAGGCGCAGGGCGGCGCACACGGCGTCCAGCGCCAGGCGCGTTTCGTGCCGGCCGCCGAAGGGGCCGTAATATTTCGCGCCGTCGTCGGCGGTGCGGTTCACCAGGGTAAAGCGGGGGTAGTCGCCGCTGTCCAGCCGCACGAAGGGATAGCCCTTGTCGTCCTTCAGCAGAATGTTGTAGCGGGGCTGATGGCGCTTGATGAGGGAATTCTCCAGCACCAGGGCCTCGAACTCCGACCGGACGATAATGGTGTCGAACCGGTCCACATGGGCCACCATTATCTTCGTTTTCTCGTTGTGGCTGGCGGTGTCCTGAAAATACTGGCTGACGCGGTTTTTCAGTTTTTTGGCCTTGCCCACATAGATGACCTGGCCGGTCTTGTCCATCATCAGATAGACGCCGGGCAGCAGGGGCAGGTCGTTGGCCTTGGCACGGAGCTCATCACGGGTCATGGCGTCATCTCCTTTCATGGAAAACTACAGATACGGGGATAGTATACCACCGCCGCGTCCCCTGGGCAAGGGGTGGAAGTACCGGAAAGTACAGAGAAAAGCCTGCGGCGGCGAAAAAGCAGTAGCGCGGCGCGGCAGGATGTGATACAATGGGTGCGAAAAATATGACGCGGGAGGCGTGGGATATGGAATTGCAGTGGTTTGACATCCGGGAGCTGACGGAGGACGCGGCCCAGACCGTGATAGGCATGATGGATGAGACGCGGCGGCGGCGTGTGGCCGACATCGCCGGCGAGGACGACCGGAAGCGCACCATCGCCGGAGAGCTGCTGGCGCGGCGGATGCTCGCGCAGACGATGGGCTGCGCGGAGAAGGACGTACCGCTTCAGTGGGACGAGCTGGGCAAGCCCAGCGTGGAAAAGGACGGTGTGTATGTGTCCGTGAGCCACTCCGGCCCGTGGGCAGTATGCGTAACGGCGGACGCGCCGGTAGGCGTGGACGTGGAGGTGGTACGCTCGGCCCAGGAGAAGTTCATGCGCCGGGTGTGCAGCGAACAGGAGATGGCGTACATACGGCCCGGGGACGACGGCGACTGCCAGCGGTTCTGGGAGATATGGACGGCCAAGGAGGCGCTGTTCAAGCTGACGGGCAAGGGTCCCCTGCTGGCGCTGAGCCGCTTCAGCCTGCCGGCAGGCGTAACGCTGGACTATACGGCACAAAAGGGCTGCGCCCTCACCATCGCGGCGCAGATTTTGTGAAAAATTTTGCAAAGTTGGCAAAAAAGGCTTTTCTTTCCCGTTTTCTTTTGGTACAATAGGGGCAGAAACATACGTCGGAGCGCAGGGCGCCCGGCGGTTTGAGGACGGACAGAGGAGGTTCGCTTTTTATGATCCGAGTCGGCATTATCGGCTGCGGCAAGATCGCACAGGTGCGCCATCTGCCTGAGTATGCAGCCAACCCCAATGCGGAGATCGTCGCATTCTACGACAAGAACATGGAGCGCGCGCAGGAGATGGCGGCGCAGTACGGCGGCAAGGTATACAACAGCTTCTATGAGCTGGTGGATGATCCCAACGTGGACGCCGTGTCCATATGCGTGGAAAACCGCAGCCATGCGGAGATCTGCACGGCTGCGCTGTACGCCGGCAAGCACGTGCTGGTGGAGAAGCCCATGGCGGTAACGCTGGCGGAGTGCGAGTCCATGGTGGCCGCCGCTGAGCGCAATGGCAGACACCTGATGGTGGGCCACAACATGCGTTTTGACCCGGTGCACCGCAAGGCCAAGCAAATGCTGGACAGCGGCATCATCGGCGACGTGATCACCTTCCGCACCGTTCTGGGCAACTCCGGCCCCGAGGGCTGGTCCTTGGAGGGCACGTGGTTCTTTGACAAGAACAAGGCGGCTATGGGCGCCCTGTCCGACATGGGCATCCACAAGGTGGACCTGATCCAGTACCTGCTGGGGCAGAAGGTCATCGAGACCACCGCCAAGGTGGTCACCCTGAATAAGCGTGACGACAACGGCAAGCTCATCAGCGTGGATGACAACGCCCTGTGCATCCTGAAAATGTCCGGCGGCGCACTGGGCACCATGGCGGCCAGTTGGACGGTGTACGGCCACGAGTGCCAGTCCACGGTGCTGTACGGCACCAAGGGCCTGATGATGATCTACAGCGAGCCGTCGGCCCCCATCATCATCAATGACCTGGAGGGCAACCGCACCAGCTTCGCCTTCGAGACAACGTCCCACAACTCCGGCGTCATCGACGAGTTCGTGGACGCGCTGGTCCACGACCGGGAGCCGGAGGTGTCCGGCAAGGAGGCTCTGACCACCATGCGGACCATCTTCGGCAGCATCCGGTCCTCCGACATCGCACGGCCGGTGGCGGTAAACACCGATTTTGTGACCCATATCTGAGACAGAGACGCACTTGGGGCGGGCGATACGCCCGCCCCGTTTATTTCCCCGGAACGCGGGGACAGGAAGCGCAAGGAGGCAGCATATGTATCGTATTGGCATTGATCTGGGCGGCACCAACATCGCCGCCGGCGTGGTGGACGAGGGTCAGCACATCGTGGCGGAGGTCAGCCTGCCCACCGGTGCGGAACGCCCGGCGGAGGCCGTTGTCGCGGATATCTGCCGCGCGGCGGAGAAGGCCATGGAGAAGGCCGGCATCACGGCGGCGCACTGCGCGTCCGTCGGCATCGGCTCGCCGGGGACCTGCGACAGCGCCAACGGCGTGGTGGTGCGGGCCTATAACCTGGGCTGGTTCAATGTGCCGGTATGCAGCATGGTAACGGCGCGGCTGGGACTTCCCTGCCGGCTGAGCAACGACGCCAACTGCGCCGCGCTGGCGGAGACGGTGGCCGGCGGGGCCGTGGGCTGCCGGAACATGATACTCATCACGCTGGGCACCGGCGTAGGCGGCGGCATCGTGGCCGACGGCCAACTGCTGGAGGGCGTGGGCGGCACCGGCGCGGAGGTGGGCCACACCGTGCTGGTGCTGGACGGCGAGGACTGCACCTGCGGTCGGAAGGGCTGCTGGGAGGCGTATGCCTCCGCCACAGCGCTGATACGGCAGGGAAAGCGGGCGGCCGCGGCGCAGCCGGAGTCCCTGCTGGCCGGATACGGTGAGGGGCTGACCGGGAAGGACGTATTTGACGCGGCGGCCGCCGGAGACGCGGCGGCACAGGCCGTGGTGGACCGCTACTGCGTGTACGTGGCGGCGGGCATCACGGACCTGGTGAACATTCTGGGGCCGGAAAAGGTGCTCATCGGCGGCGGCATCAGCCGCCAGGGCGAGAGACTGCTGGCCCCCATACGGGCGTATGTGGCGGCCAACTGCTTCGGCGGGCACGACCGGACACCGCCGGTCATTGAATGCGCCCGGCTGGGCAACGAGGCGGGCATCATCGGCGCAGCGGCACTGTGAGTAAAAACGCACCTTGGGTCAGACCCGGGGTGCGTTTTTTATGCCGTTTATGGGGAATAATATTGCATATTCCGGCGATATATGGTACAATATGTCGTACCACAACAAATTTGGAGGGGCAACATATGGAAATGCGCCGATACGTAAGACACTCCCCTGCCTGGTGGATCGTGGGCGGCATACTGGCCCTGCTGACGGCGGGGTGTATCGTGCTGGGGCTGCTGGCGCAGCGGGACAGCGCAGCAGCGGAGGCCGTGCCCATCGGGGACGATATCTATCTGGGCGACTACAACTACATCGACGTGCAGTACATGACCACCTGGGCCTATCGGGTGACGCTGGGCGACGGGCGCAAGCTGGTCTTCTATCTGGCGGAGGACACGGAGGGATACGGCTATCTGGTGCAGCTGAACGACGCGGAATATGCACGGTTCGCGGACATTGTGGACTATACCTATGCTGACGACAGCGGTGACGGCGCAGTGCCGGACGATACGGCCGCGCCCTCGGAGCTGGCCGTCTATATCCCGCTGACGGAGACCACCGCGCCGGCACCGGTACGTCTGGCGGGCGTGATCTGTGAGACGCCGGAGGCATATATCGACGATATTGCCGCCGCCGTCGGCATGACCGCCGAGGACTTTGTGTACACCTACGGCGACTATTACATCGACAGCGAGCTGACACCGGACACGGGGAGCAGCTTCTGGTCCTTCATCGCCAGCTTCCTCGGGCTGGCCGCCTTTGTGCTGCTGGCGAGCGCCGCCTTGTACACCGCGCAGCTGAACAGCACGCTGAAGCAGCTGAAAAAGGGAAAGCTGCTGGAACGGGCGGAGAGCGAATTCCACTATCTGGAGGGTGACCGGCGCTCTGACGCGCTGGTGAGCACGGCGTTTCTGTACGGGCGGCGGCAGAACATCGTTCTGCCCCTGGCGGATGTGCTGTGGGTCTATCGTCACGACCTAAAACTGCTGTGGGCAAAGCGCACTGTGGTGGAGCTGCTGACCTATGACGGGCGCAGCATCACGCTGCGGCTCGAAAGGGGCGGCAGCCGCCGGATGGCGGACGCTATCGTACAGGCGGTGTCCGCCCGGAACCCGGAGGCACTGGTAGGCCTGAACCGGGAAAATCAGCGGCTGTACAGCCAGCAGGTGCCCCACGCCAAGCGGAAACGGGTGTGGGCCACTGCCGCCGGCATCGGCGGCGGCGTGCTGGGCTATGCCATTGCCCGGGTACTGATACGCCTGCTGCTGTCGTAAACAGCACAGCCCCGCCCTTCGGTCGAGGCTTTGTGCGGAAAAAGCACCCCCTGTCGGGGGTGCTTTTCTATTCAGTCGATGGTGCGGACGAAGTTCATGCCGCTTTTCTGCATATGTACGTCCAGGCGGACCCGATCGCCGCGTATGTAGCTGCGGGTATACTCGTAGATACGGCCATCCTCCGTGCGGGTGAGCCGCTGGTGGAAGAAGGCACAGCTGCCGGAGGGCACACCCAGCAGGGCGGCACAGCTGTCCTCCAGAATAACGGCCTCATAGCTCTCGTCCGCAGCGAAGGGGACGATGCCCACATGGTAGAGCAGGCTGTAAAAGCTGTGGGTCTGGAGCATATCGCGGGTCAGGTTGGGGTAGATGTACTGCGGGTAGTAGCTGGTCTCCAGGATCAGAGGCTCGCCGTCCACGTTGCGGACACGGGTGAAGCAGTAGACCGGCGTTCCCTCCCGCAGCTCCATCTTCTCGCAGACGGTGGGCTTGGGGACCTCCACAGCGAAGTCCACCAGCGTAGATGAGGGGACCTTGCCCATAGAGGAGACCTCGGTGGTGAAGGAATAGCGGACACCCCGGCGGTTGGTGGCGGGGTCGGCCACGAAGGTGCCGCGGCCGCGCTTGCGGACCACCAGACCCTCGTCCTCCAGCTCTCCGATGGCCTGACGGACGGTGTTGCGGCTGATGCTCAGGCAGCGGCAGAGCTCGGCCTCGCTGGGGAGCAGGGCGCCCACCGGCAGGGCGCCGGTGGAGATACTGCGCTTGATGATGCCCACCAGTTGGGCGTAGAGGGGGATATCGCTGTCCAGCGACAGCGTAGTATGCAGAATGGAGTTCTGTTCCATGACGGGGTTCCTTTCCCTTGCGTTACCCTTAGGTAAGTTGTACCTATTGTACCATACAATCCAGTGGAATGGTAGGGGGTAAATGAAAAAATTTTGTCACGCTGTCGATTTTCTTTCAAAAACCGCCGGAAGCGCTTTCCCCCTCTGTACAGACAGCGCGCAGCGTCTCTGTATGCAGACAGCGCCGCGTGACGCGGCGCTGTCTGCGGAACAAAAAGAAGGAAAACCTTTCGGTAGTAAGCGATTTACTTGTGGTCCACGCTGTACATATGCTCGATGAGGCAGAGGACCTTGTCGGAGTAGCCCATCTCGTTGTCGTACCAGCTGACGACCTTGACAAAGGTATCGGTCAGTGCGATGCCGGCCTTGGCGTCGAAGATGGAGGTATGGGTGTCGCCCAGGAAGTCGGAGGAAACAACGTCCTCATCGGTGTAGGCCAGAATGCCCTTCAGCTCGTTCTCGCTGGCCTTCTTCATGGCGGCGCAGATATCCTCATACTTGGCGGGCTTGGCCAGGTTGACGGTCAGGTCCACCACGGAGACATCCAGGGTGGGGACGCGCATGGACATACCGGTCAGCTTGCCGTTCAGGCTGGGGATGACCTTGCCTACGGCCTTGGCAGCGCCGGTGGAGCTGGGGATAATGTTGCCGGAGGCAGCACGGCCGCCGCGCCAATCCTTCAGGGAGACGCCGTCAACGGTCTTCTGGGTGGCGGTGGTGGAGTGCACGGTGGTCATCAGGCCGTCGGTGATACCGAAATTATCGTGCAGGACCTTGGCGATGGGGGCCAGGCAGTTGGTGGTGCAGCTGGCGTTGGAGACAAACTGCATATCGCTGGTGTATTTGTCCAGGTTGACGCCGCAGACGAACATGGGGGTGTCGTCCTTGGAGGGGGCGGACATGACCACGTGCTTGGCACCCGCGGCGATGTGGCCGGCGGCCTTCTCCTTGGTCAGGAACAGGCCGGTGGACTCGATAACGTACTCGGCGCCGACCTTGGCCCAGGGCAGGTTGGCGGGGTCACGCTCAGCAAACACGGGGATGGCCTTGCCGTTGACAACGATGTTGTTGCCCTCGGAGGAAACTTCACCCTTGAACTTGCCATGCATGGTGTCAAACTTCAGCATATAGGCCAGGTAATCGGCGGGGCACAGGTCGTTAACGCCCACGATCTCGATGTTGGGGTGATCCATGCAGCAGCGCATGACCATACGGCCGATACGGCCAAAACCATTGATACCGACTTTAATGCTCATAAAACATCTTCCTCTCTGATGGAATATCCTAAATGTATGGTATGTTTAGAATTATATGCAGTTATTCCGCAAAATGCAAGCCTTTTTTGAAACTTTTTTTCGTTTCGCGGAAATTTGATAAAAATCTTGTATTCTTGCACCGCATTTGATATGATGTGAACAAGCTGACAGAAGTTGGCACGGTTGATGGCGCCGGGAAACTGGTATGCTGACAACAGAAGGAGGCTGGTCTCATGGAACAGGCACAGCAGGAAAAGGTATACATGGAGCGGCTGCCGCTGGTGGCGATGCAGATACGGTCCGCACTGGGCAATATCTACTATGGGATGCAGAAGCTGGCCCCCGCCGATGAACGGGACGAGGATCCGATACTGGACGCGAACGCCGCCATGCTCTACCATGGCTATTTCCGGTTGCTGCGGCTGGCAAAGAACCTGGAGTCCGCCTCTATGCTGAACCGCAAGGATCTGCTGCCCACCGAAAACACGGACCTGAAGGTGTGGCTGGACGAGATCATCCGGGAGGCGGAGGTCCCCTTCGAGCTGAAGGGCGTGCAGCTGGAAATGGTGTGCGAGGAGCGCTACGCCATCACCGCTGTCAACGAGCCGTGGCTGAGCCAGGCCCTGTGGCAGCTGCTGTCCAACGCGCTGAAGGCCTGCTCCGCCGGTGGAAAGGTGACGGTGACGCTGGCCGTGCAGAAGCCCCATGTGCTCATCAAGGTGAAGGATACCGGCTGCGGCATTCCTGCCGACCGGCAGGAAATGCTGTTTCGCTGGCATATGCGGCCCATGACCCTAGACTATGTCGCCGGCGGTGTGGGACTGGGACTGCCCCTGGCACATCAGATCGCGCGGCTGCACGGCGGCCAGCTGCTGCTGAACAGCCGGGAGGGCCAGGGCACCACTGCCACCATCGCGCTGCCGATGGTACGGGCTTTGGGGACGCTGGGCGAGAACATCGAGGACTACACCGGCGGCTTCCAGCGGGTACTGCTGGAGCTGGCGGACGCGCTGCCCGACGAGGCATTCCTGGCAAAGCATCTGGACGAATAAGAACACGCTGTCGGGCGGAGGGCCACCGCGGCACGGCAGGGACGCGCCCCTGCCTGCTATGGCGCTCTTCGCCCGATAGCTTTCCACATTTTCCCGAAAGTATGCGCCGCCGCTGAACGGCGGTGCATACGCCCCATGCGGGCGCGGGAGACATAGACTACGGAGAACGATCGTATGCGCAAGAAAAAGGTTCTGGTGGCCATGTCCGGCGGCGTGGACAGCTCCGCTGCGGCGGCACTGCTGGTGCAGCAGGGCTACGACTGCGACGGTGCCATGCTGAAGCTGGCCCCTAACGAGGACAGCCGCTGCTGCTCCGCCGACGACGCTGAGGACGCACGGCAGGCGGCCACACGCCTGGGGATGCGGTTCTATGTATTCAACGAGACAGACCGCTTCCGCCGGTGCGTAATGGACAGGTTCACGGCGGAATACGCGGCCGGACGGACGCCCAATCCGTGCATCGACTGCAACCGGGAGCTGAAATTCGGCGCCCTGCTGGACCGGGCGCTGACGCTTGGCTACGACTATATCGCCACGGGACACTACGCCCGGGTGGCCTATGACGCGGAAAGCGGCAGATACCGCCTGCTGCGGGGTGCGGAACGGCGGAAGGACCAGAGCTATGTGCTGTATCAGCTGACGCAGCACCAGCTGGCCCATCTGCTGCTGCCGGTGGGAGACTATGACAAGCCGGCTATCCGTGACAAGGCGCGGGAGGCAGGGCTGGACAACGCCGACAAGGGCGACAGCCAGGACATCTGCTTCGTGCCGGACGGAGACTATGTGACCTTTCTGCAGCGGCAGGGGCTGACACTGACGCCGGGAGACTTCCTGGACGAAGCGGGCCGCGTGCTGGGACGGCACCGGGGCCTGCCCTGCTATACCATCGGCCAGGGAAAGGGCCTTGGCGTGGCGGTGGGGCGGCACGTATATGTGCTGGAGAAGGATCAGGTGCACAACGCCATCGTGCTGGGAGACGACGCGGCGCTGTATGCCTCCTCCCTGCTGGCGTCCCACGTAAACTGGATCAGCGGCCAGATACCGGCGGCGCCGGTGCGGTGCGCCGCCAAGACGCGATACAGCCAGGTGGAGACCCCCTGCACCGCTTATCCCCTGCCGGACGGCGGACTGCGGGTGGTGTTCGATCAGCCCCAGCGGGCCATCACTGCCGGGCAGGCGGTGGTGCTGTATGACGGCGACGAGGTGCTGGGCGGCGGCACCATCGAAAAAAGCGAATAAAAACCTCCCCGGCGCATAGTGCCGGGGAGGTTTTTATTCGCTTAGATTTATCAGAAATGCGTCTCCACGAACTTGTTGAACTTGGCCACATCCATCTCGTCCTTATAGGTGTTCTTGAAGCGCTTGACCGTTTCACTGTTGTACTGGACGATGGTGCGGTACTTCAGCAGGCCCACCACCAGGCCCACGCCGCCACAGATATAGCCCCAAGGGGAGGCCTTGGCACAGGTAAACGCCAGCGCCGCCAGCATGATCAGTGAGATCACCACGCCGGCGATCTGCTTCTTGGGGTGGATGCGGTCCACGTCCTCCTGCTTGACGATGCCCTCCTGGACCATGGCCTGGGCAAACTGCTTCTGCACGCCGAACAGGCTGGCCGCCTGCAGCATCATGGGCGCCACCACAAAAAAGGCAAAAAACGTGTCCACGACGCCGATGATCAAAATCCCTAAATCTCCCATTGTCTTACACTTCCTCCTGTTGATGTTTGAATAGGAGCCGCATATCGCTCCGTGATGTGGCGTACAGCATATGACTGTAGCACAGCGAGAATTCCACGATGTCGCCCACTTGCAGACGGCGGGGGCAGTCCTCCACGTCCACGATGCAGTGATCGGAGGATCCGCCGATCACCGTCAGCCCCGGCTCACGGGGGAGCAGGCTCTCCAGGTCGCCCACGTCGGCCCGGCCCAGGGCCAGGAGGGCGCGGCGGCGGACACCGCGGTCCACATAGGTAGGCTTGCGGCCGAAGGCATCGATGGCCAGCTCGCCGATGGGATAGGTGGGCTTGTCCTTGACCTCCACCACCTCAGCCCGAAGGGTAAAGGTGTCCATGCGGAGGTAATCCATGTCGCGGATACCCCAGTCCACCTGCAGGTCCTTGCCCAGCAGGATGCCCTCGCCGATTCGGAGGTGGTCGATACCGGCGGGCATGGTGCCCCAATGGACCAGCGTAAAGGAGCTGGTAGCGCCGCCGGAGACGACCTCCAGCGATCGGCCGATACGCGCCTCCACCCGGCGGGCCAAAGCGACCAGCTCGTTCATCTTGTCCGGGGTGGGCTTAGTGGAGCCGTAGCAGGACAGGTTAACACCGATACCGGCCAGATGTACATGGGGCAGGTCCTGCTCCACCCGCCGGCAGACGTCCACCAGCTCATCCTTGTCCCAGAAGCCCTCACGCAGGTCGCCCAAGTCGGCCATCACGATGACGCGGTGGGTCCTGTTCTGGCGGAGACACTCCTCCTCCAGCGCCAGCAGGGTGGCCCACTCGCTTTGCAGGGACGTGTCGCACAAAGCGACCACGTCCGGCAGCTCCGACAGGCCGGGGATGCGGATCAGGAGCCAGGGGCCGGGCACACCGGCGGCACGGCATTTGGCCACCTGCTCCAGGCGGCTGGTGCCCAACTCTGCGGCGCCGGCAGCACGCAGCGTCCGGGCGATCTCCGGCAGGCCATCTGCACCCTTGATAACGCCGCAGACACAGATACCCGCGGCATTGCAGCGGGAGATCACCGCCCGGGCATTGCTTTGCAGCAGAGAAAGATCGATCTCTAATTGGGGATATTGCCGCACAGCGACACCTCCTATGTACTCAGTAGGAATATTGTACCACATTCGTTGCGGTTTGTCACATCTTTTCGCAAAATTCCCGCGGCGGACAGCTTTTGCTGTCCCGCCGCCGATGCGAGGTGCCCTCCCCTGCCCTGCACGCAAAAAAGAGACCGCCGAAGCGGTCTCTTTTTTTGCTGGAGTATGTACTTACTTGGCAAGAGCCTTGTTGGCTTCGGCCATTTCGGCGAAGATGCCGGCGTGCTTCTTGGCAACGATGGCGCGGATGACCAGCAGAGTACCGACCATCAGGGCCACAGCGATCAGCAGGTTGACAAACACGTTCTGGATCAGACCGGCCAGGATGAAGCTGACGAAGGACACTGCGGCCACGGTCAGCGCATAGGGCAGCTGGGTGAACACGTGGTTCAGGTGGTAGCAGTGGGCACCGGCGGAAGCCATGATGGTGGTGTCGGAGATGGGGGAGCAGTGGTCGCCCATAACGCCGCCGGAGCAGGCAGCCGCCAGACCGATGGTGCACAGTATGGGCTCCACGTCGTAGTTGAACACGGAGACGACGATGGGAGCCATGATGCCGATGGTACCCCAGGAAGTACCGGTGGCGAAGCCGATAGCCGCGCCGATGATGAAGATGATGGCGGGCAGGAACATACGCAGATCACCAACGTTGGCCATAGCATTACTGACGAAGTCAGCGGAGTACATGGCAAAGCGGGTGAAGGAGCACAGGGTCCAGGCGAAGGTCAGGATCAGGATGGGGGCGATCATCTGGATGAAGCCCTGGGGCACGGACTCAAAGGACTTCTCGAAGCCGATGGCGCCGCGCAGCCAGAAGTAGATGAACGTGAACACGCAGCCGATCAGACCGCCGATGGCCAGCGCCGGACCGGCCTCGGCAGCGGAGAAGGCCGCCATAAAGGTCATGCCGCCATCGAAGTAACCACCGGAGTAGACCAGAGAGACGATGCAGACAGCGATCAGAACGATCACGGGCACCAGCAGATCCAGCACGGAGGACTTGCCCTTGGAGCCGGTCTCGTACTCATCGTCGCCGGCGAAGGGACGCTCGGGGGTGGTGAACAGGTCGTCCTTGACCTGGGCGTTGTACTCATGGGTCAGCATGGAACCGTAGTCGATGTTCAGCACGGAGATGATGACGATCATCAGCAGGGTCAGCAGGCAGTAGTAGTTCCAGGGGATCTGCTTCAGGAACAGCTCAATGCCGTTGATGCTGGGGGACTGCACGTAGCCGGAAACGGCGGCGGCCCAGGAGGACACCGGGGCGATCATGCAGACGGGAGCCGCGGTGGCGTCGATCAGGTACGCCAGCTTGGCACGGGAGATCTTGTGGGACTCGGTGACGGGACGCATAACGGCGCCCACGGTCAGGCAGTTGAAGTAGTCGTCCACGAAGATCAGCACGCCCAGCAGCATGGTCAGCAGCTGCGCGCCGCAGCGGGTGTGAACGGTCTTCTTGGCCCAGCGGCCGAAGGCCTCGGAGCCGCCGCCCTTGTTCATCAGGTCCACCATGATGCCCAGGGTGACCAGGAACACGATAATACCCATGTTGCCGCTGTCAGCCAGCACGGAGATGATACCGTAATCGGCACCCACCAGGGTCACGATGGTATCCCAGGGAGCGAACTGGGTGTACAGCAGCGCGCCGACCAGGCAGCCCAGGAACAGGGAAGAATACACTTCCTTGCTGATCAGGGCCAGCACGATGGCCACGATGGGGGGCAGCAGGGACCAGAAGGTGCCGGCAAACGGAGTCTCGGAGTAGACCTTCTCCTCATAGGTGGTGTACTCCACGCCGTTGACGTCCTTGGACTTCTCTTCGGACTTGACGTACTCGGTACCGTCGGCGCCGACGATGGTGTTGCCATCCTCAGACAGCTCGAAGTAGGTGCCGGCCTCGGGGCTCACATAGTAGGAGCCGTCCAGCGCATACTTAGAGCCCTCGCTGTCGTCCGCGGTCTTCAGGATGCCATCCAGGAACACGCCGTCACCGGTGGTGTAGAACGCGCCGTCGCCGACGAAGACAGGGTTCTCCTTGCCCTTGAACTGCAGGCCCAGGATGACCAGCAGGACAATGAAGATACCCATCGCTACGAAATACGCTATTTTGGTGCTTCTCTTTTCCATGTGTGTGATTTACCTCCTCACAAATTGGTGCCACCATCCTAACGTTTTCCTGGCAGATTGTCAACATTTCAGCAAAGCCGGGAGTGGGTAATTTTGAACAAATTATGAACCGGTTTTTCTCCCTTTTATCCAATTTAGCGGCCATTTTTCGGAATATTTATGACATTATTATAAACCTTTACAGTTTCTTAGCGCGCTTCTCCCCTCCTTTTTTGGAAATACATGTTTATTTTATCCAATATTACCGTAATTTATAGCGATATATCGACATAGTATACGCAAAAAAAGAAAGCCCCCAATGGAGGGCTTTCTTTTTATTAGGTGGGGTATAGCTTACTTGGCAAGAGCCTTGTCGGCCTCGGCCATTTCCTGGAAAATGCCAGCGTGCTTCTTGGCAACGATGGCGCGGATGACCAGCAGAGTACCGACCATCAGCACCACAGCGATCAGCAGGTTGACAAACACGTTCTGGATCAGACCGGCCAGGATGAAGCTGACGAAGGACACTGCGGCCACGGTCAGCGCATAGGGCAGCTGGGTGAACACGTGGTTCAGGTGGTAGCAGTGGGCACCGGCGGAAGCCATGATGGTGGTGTCGGAGATGGGGGAGCAGTGGTCGCCCATAACGCCGCCGGAGCAGGCAGCCGCCAGACCGATGGTGCACAGTATGGGCTCCACGTCGTAGTTGAACACGGAGACGACGATGGGAGCCATGATGCCGATGGTACCCCAGGAAGTACCGGTGGCGAAGCCGATAGCCGCGCCGATGATGAAGATGATGGCGGGCAGGAACATACGCAGATCACCAACGTTGGCCATAGCATTACTGACGAAGTCAGCGGAGTACATGGCAAAGCGGGTGAAGGAGCACAGGGTCCAGGCGAAGGTCAGGATCAGGATGGGGGCGATCATCTGGATGAAGCCCTGGGGCACGGACTCAAAGGACTTCTCGAAGCCGATGGCGCCGCGCAGCCAGAAGTAGATGAACGTGAACACGCAGCCGATCAGACCGCCGATGGCCAGCGCCGGACCGGCCTCGGCAGCGGAGAAGGCCGCCATAAAGGTCATGCCGCCATCGAAGTAACCACCGGAGTAGACCAGAGAGACGATGCAGACAGCGATCAGAACGATCACGGGCACCAGCAGATCCAGCACGGAGGACTTGCCCTTGGAGCCGGTCTCGTACTCATCGTCGCCGGCGAAGGGACGCTCGGGGGTGGTGAACAGGTCGTCCTTGACCTGGGCGTTGTACTCATGGGTCAGCATGGAACCGTAGTCGATGTTCAGCACGGAGATGATGACGATCATCAGCAGGGTCAGCAGGCAGTAGTAGTTCCAGGGGATCTGCTTCAGGAACAGCTCAATGCCGTTGATGCTGGGGGACTGCACGTAGCCGGAAACGGCGGCGGCCCAGGAGGACACCGGGGCGATCATGCAGACGGGAGCCGCGGTGGCGTCGATCAGGTACGCCAGCTTGGCACGGGAGATCTTGTGGGACTCGGTGACGGGACGCATAACGGCGCCCACGGTCAGGCAGTTGAAGTAGTCGTCCACGAAGATCAGCACGCCCAGCAGCATGGTCAGCAGCTGCGCGCCGCAGCGGGTGTGAACGGTCTTCTTGGCCCAGCGGCCGAAGGCCTCGGAGCCGCCGCCCTTGTTCATCAGGTCCACCATGATGCCCAGGGTGACCAGGAACACGATAATACCCATGTTGCCGCTGTCAGCCAGCACGGAGATGATACCGTAATCGGCACCCACCAGGGTCACGATGGTATCCCAGGGAGCGAACTGGGTGTACAGCAGCGCGCCGACCAGGCAGCCCAGGAACAGGGAAGAATACACTTCCTTGCTGATCAGGGCCAGCACGATGGCCACGATGGGGGGCAGCAGGGACCAGAAGGTGCCGGCAAACGGAGTCTCGGAGTAGACCTTCTCCTCATAGGTGGTGTACTCCACGCCGTTGACGTCCTTGGACTTCTCTTCGGACTTGACGTACTCGGTACCGTCGGCGCCGACGATGGTGTTGCCATCCTCAGACAGCTCGAAGTAGGTGCCGGCCTCGGGGCTCACATAGTAGGAGCCGTCCAGCGCATACTTAGAGCCCTCGCTGTCGTCCACGGTCCGCTGGATGCCATCCAGGAACACGCCGTCGCCGGTGGTGTAGAACGCGCCGTCGCCGACGAAGACGGGGTTTTCCTTGCCCTTAAACTGGATCCCCAGGATGACCAGCAGGACAATGAAAACACCCAGCGCTACGAAATACGCTATTTTGGTGCTTTTCTTTTCCATGTGTGTGATTTACCTCCTCACAAATTGGTGGTGAATACCATCAGCCGGCGAAACAGCGTATCTGCCCCGCCAACCTCCTGTATCATACCGTCACGCCAAGATATTGTCAAGTTCTTAACGTCATATTCCATTATTTTAACAAATTGTGAACTCCGTTTTCGTCGTTTTTACAAGAGAAACCGGGCGGCAAACACAGCATCGTGTGCTTTTTACGGCAGGCGGCACAAGTCTTTCCGGGTCCGCGGACGCAAAAAGAGACGCCGGTGCGGCGGCACCGGCGTCCCCTCTGTTAAGTAAGAGTTTGTTTATTAACAATTCGTCAAGAGACTTTACAGGAAGAATTCCTTTATCTGACCGTACAGGATGAGGACCATGATCAGCGGCGTGATGAACTTGACGCAGACCTTGAAGAAGCCGTAGCTGCCCATGACATGACCGGACTGTTCCGTCTCTTCCTTGACGAACTCGGGGCCGATCTCCCAGCCGATCATCAGAGACATCAGCAGCGCGCCCAGCGGCATCATAACGCCCTCGGACAGCGCATCCCAGAAGTCCAGCCAGTCGGCAGCCCAGGTCTTGGGATTTGCAATGTTCAGCAATTCCGCAGGCGAGAAGCTGCTGGCACCCAGACGGTCAGCGCAGACCAGGATGCAGCCCAGGCCCACACAGGCGGCGGCGATGAGGGTATAGCTCTTGCGCTTGTCGCCCTTGCCCTCGTCGCGGGCCTTATCCACAAAGTGAGCCACGATGACCTCCAGCAGGGAGATAGAGGAGGAGATAGCGGCAAAGACCACCAGCAGATAGAACAGGATGCCGAAGATGGGGCCGAGGCCGCCCATGCGGCTAAACACGTTCTGCATGGTGACGAACAGCAGGGACGGGCCACCCACTGCGCCGGAGGGATCCAGAGCGAAGCGACCGGGCAGCACGCACAGGCCGGCCATCAGAGCCACCATCGTATCCATGACCACGATCAGCAGCGCGTTCTTCTGGATGTTCTCCTTCTTCTGCAGATAGGAACCGTAGGTGATCATGGCGCCCATACCCAGGGACAGGGAGAAGAACATCTGGCCGCCGGCGGTAGCCAGCACAGTCAGGACGTCGGGTGTCTCCTGCTTGAAGGTCACGATGCGCTGCATGACGCCGTTGATCTCCACCGCGGACATTTTCACGCCATCGATGACGGCGGAGGCGGGAACATAGTATCCATTTTCAGTAGCCCAGCCGGGGGCAAACATGTACTTCAGGCCATCCAGGGCGCTGCCGTGGATCACGTGCTCCACCAGGGAACCGTCCGCCTGGAGCACCTGCACGGTGGTGTCCACACCGTCCAGCGTGCAGGCGCGGATGATGCAGATCAGCAGCGCCACGAACAGGGCAGGCATACCCACGGAGCAGACCTTCTCGATGCCGCCGCCGACGCCGCCGAGAACGATAAGCATAGTCAGCACCACGAAAATCAAGCCATAGATAATGGCCTCGGTGGTGCTGGACATGAAAGCGCCGAACACCGCGTCGCCCAGAGAGGCGCTGGCCGCGTCCGCCGACGCGGCGGCGATGGCACTGGCGCCAAAGCCCGCGCCGAACAGGTCGCCTACATTGAGCACCACATACTTAATGCAGTAGCCGCCCAGCGCGCAGTAGAAGAACAGGATGAAGAACGCGGACAGGATGCCCATCCAGCCCATCCAGCTGAACTTCTTGCTAAGGGCCTTATATGCTGCCACAGCGCCCTTGCCTGTCTTACGACCAATGGCCAGCTCGCCCACCATGACGATGAAGCCGCAGCAAACAGCCAAAATGAGGTAAATGATGAGGAACGTGAAGCCGCCGCAGGCGCCCATCTTATTGGGGAAGCCCCAGATGTTGCCCAGGCCGACCGCCGAGCCGACCGCGGCCATCAGGAATCCGAAATTGGATCCAAAGCCTTTTCTTTCTTCCATTGTTTTCTCTCCTTACAAGTTTCCCCCGCCGCGCCGCGGCGGGCGTGTTTGTATCTTACTGCGAAAAAACCGCCCTGTAAATACAGGCAGGCGTTTCTTAACACGGTGACAGCGGAAATGCGGTTTTTCTTTATCCGTTCATTATAAAATTTCCGCAAAGCGTCGGTTCGTGTCGGCAGATATTTTCTCCAAAAGAAACGTCCCGCATATGAAAAAGACCGCCCGCAGGCGGTCTTTTCTTCTCGGTATGTATCAGTCTCCCTCGCGCATACGGTAGCCGACGCCCACCTCGGTGAAAATATACTGGGGGTTGCCGGGGGTAGGCTCGATCTTGCGGCGGATGTTGGCCATATTTACCCGGAGGATCTGATTGTCGGTCTTGGCCTTGGGCCCCCACAGCTCCCGGATAATGAAGTCGTAGGTCAGGACCTTGCCGGCGTACTTGCCCAGCAGGGCCACGATCTTGTACTCATTGACGGTCAATCCGGCGTTCTCGCCGTTCATCAGCACCTGGTGCTTGTCATAGTCGATGGTCAGATCGCCGGTGACGAACTTGCCGGACTGGGCGATCTGGGTGTTGGAAAGGGTGGTGCGGGTGTGGCGGATGGCGGTGCGGATGCGGGCCAGCAGTTCGGAGGTACCGAAGGGCTTGACCAGATAGTCGTCGGCGCCGTAATCCAGGGCCTCCACCTTGTCGTGCTCGTGGTTGCGGGCAGAAACCACCACCACCGGCAGATTGGACCACTTGCGGACAGATTTCAGCACCTCCATGCCGTCCATATCGGGCAGGCCCAGGTCCAGGACGATCATGTCCGGGCAATGGGAGGCGATCATGGTCAGGGCCTCCTCGCCGGTGCGGACAATGATGGTGTCGAAGCCGTTGGCGGTGAGGATCATGGAGATAAAGTTGCTGATGGACTGCTCATCCTCCACGATCAGGACTTTGTCTTTAATCTTCATCGTTTTCTCCTTTCATGGGCAGGGTCACGGTAAATACCGCGCCGCCCTCCTGTCTGTTGTCTCCCCGTATCACACCGCCGTGGGCCAGCACAATGGTGCGGCACACGGACAGACCAATTCCCATGCTGCGCTTGCCGTCACTGCTGCGGTCGCTGCGGGCGGAGCCGTCGAACAGCCGGGGCAGCAGGTGCTGGGGAATGCCGCGGCCGTCGTCCGCCACAGTGAACACCGCGCAGTTGCCCTCGCTGGACAGGGTCACGTCGATATGGTGGGTCTCGCCGTGAATGACGGCGTTCTCCATCAGGTTCACCAGTACCTGCTCCATCAGCAGGGGATCCATGGGCACCATCATCAGCTCAGCCGGCAGATGGACACGGATATCCACCTCCGGGTAGTGCTTGTGGGTCTTGGCCACGGCGGACTCGATGACCTCCTCCGCCGGCTCCGGCTCTTTCTTGACCTTAGCCTCCTCAGAGCTTATGCGTGTGATGGACAGCAAATTCTCTACAATGCGGATGAGCCACTGGGCGTCCTCGTTGGTGGATCGCAGCAGCTGCTGGCGCTGCTCCTGCGTCAGTCCGCCGTCCTGCTCCAGCAGAACGTTGGTGGCGCCCACGATACCGGTCAGCGGCGTGCGGATGTCGTGAGACACGGCGCGCAGCAGGTCGGCATACATCTTTTCGCGGTCGGCCTCCCGGCGCACCTGCTCGGTCTGCTTGGCCCGGCTGGTAACGGTGGCGGTCAGGATGGAGATGGTCATCATCACCAGGAACGTCAGCGGAAAGCCCGTCAGCGTAAAGCTGATATGCCAGAAGGGGTAGGTAAAGATGATGTCCACGCTGAACATCCCCACCACTGCCATGATGATGCCCAGCAGATAGCCGTCCGTCCAGTAGGCGGTAAGGAACACATCCAGCAGAAAGATCATGGCTACGTAGCTGGTGTCGTTGTGCATATCGAAGCTGCGAAGCAGCAGACAGCACATAACGGCTACCAGGTAGAGTCCCAGTGCTTTCAGCACATCCATGCCGGAAAAGCGCAGGCCAATGGTCCGCAGCAGCTGTCTCCGGCGGGCTTGTTTACCGGTCATAGCCGCCCTCCCCTCCTTTTGATGACGCTATTATAACATACATTGTCGCTAAGGTAACGCTAAGATATCGTTAAGGTATCACGAATATCTCATTAAGAGCAACCGAAAATAACAAATAAGAGACGGCGTTGGCCGTCTCTTTTCATCTTTGCTGCGCGGGGATCAGGCTTTGCGATCTATGTGCAGGAGGCGTTTTCTGTCGAAAAACACCCATAAAAAAGCAAATCACCACGCTTTCGCGTGGTTTCCTCATCGGTATGCCTTACCGCTGGCTCACTTCCCAGTCGCTGTCGGCAAAGATCATATCATCCAGGTCACCCCAGATCCAAGTTGTCGTCATGGTGATATCACGCTCCTTTCTTCCATTTTACAGTGTTATTATATGCTGCGGCAGCCCGGATAACAAGGGCAAAATTGGATATTATGTATAAAGCTTTTGTAAACTTTTATTGCACATTGCACAATACCTATGAGTTATTTCTGTGTAACGCTCTTGCGCTGTTGTGTGCTGTATAGTATAATAAAGTGTTCAAGCAGTCTTATGTGGTGAGGTGAGCACCTGATGAGAGAGTTTCACGGCGGCGACTATGATGTGGCCGTCATCGGCGCGGGGCACGCGGGCATCGAGGCCGCCCTGGCGGCGGCCCGGATGGGCATGAAGACCGTCTGCCTGACGGTGAGCCTGGACGCGGTGGGGAATATGCCCTGCAACCCGGCCATCGGCGGCACCGGCAAGGGGCACCTGGTCCGGGAGCTGGACGCACTGGGGGGCGAGATGGCCCGGGCGGCGGACAGGGCCTGCATCCAGTATCGGATGCTGAACCGGGGCAAGGGCCCCGCCGTGTGGTCCCTGCGGGCCCAGGCGGACCGGCGGAAATACCAGCAGGTGATGAAGCACACGCTGGAATTGCAGCCGGGGCTGACGCTGCGGCAGGCGGAGGTGACGGAGATACGCTGCGACGGGAACGGCCATGCCGCCGCCGTGGTGCTCCGCACCGGCGCGGTGCTGGGCGCCCGGGCGGTCATTCTGTGCACGGGCACCTACCTGACCGGGCAGACCATCGTGGGCGAGTGCATCGAGGCCTCCGGGCCGGACGGCCTGCACCCGGCCAGCGCCCTGACGGACAGCCTGCGGGCACTGGGGCTGCCCCTGCGGCGGTTCAAGACCGGCACGCCGCCGCGGATACACCGGGGCAGCGTGGACTTCAGCAAAATGGAGCTGCAGGAGGGCGACCCGGATCCGCTGCCTTTCAGCTTTGAGACAAAGGACGTACCGGAAAACCGGGCGGTGTGCTACCTGACCTACACCAACGAGGAGACGCACCGGATCATACGGGAAAATCTGGACCGCAGCCCCATTTACTCCGGCGTTATCGAGGGCATCGGCCCCCGGTACTGCCCGTCCATCGAGACGAAGGTGGTGCGCTTTGCGGACAAGCCCCGGCACCAGCTGTTTATCGAGCCTATGGGGCTGGACACCGAGGAGCTGTATGTGCAGGGCTTTTCGTCCTCCATGCCGGAGGAGGTGCAGCTGGAGATGCTGCACACGGTGCCGGGGCTGGAGCACGCAGTGATGATGCGGCCGGCCTACGCCATTGAGTACGACTGCATCGACCCGCTGGCGCTGCTGCCCACGCTGGAGGTAAAGGCGGTGCCCGGCCTGTACGGCGCGGGGCAGTTCAACGGCTCCTCCGGCTACGAGGAGGCGGCGGTGCAGGGCTTTGTGGCCGGCGTGAACGCGGCGCTGAAATTGCAGGGCCGGGAGCCGCTGGTGCTCAAGCGGAGCGAGAGCTATATCGGCACGCTGATCGACGACCTGGTGACCAAGGGCACCGAGGAGCCGTACCGCATGATGACCAGCCGGTCGGAATACCGGCTGCTGCTGCGGCAGGACAACGCCGATGCGCGGCTGTGCCCTATCGGGCACGAGCTGGGGCTGGTCAGCGATGAACGGCTGGCGGCGGTGGAGGCCAAGTACGAAGCCGTGGCAAAGGAGATACGGCGGCTGGAGCACACGGGCATACCCGGCACGCCGGAGCTGAACGCCCTGCTAACAGAACGGGGCACCGCCGCCGTGGACAGCGGCTGCCGCCTGATCGATCTGCTGCGGCGGCCCCAGCTGACCTACGCGGACCTGACAGAATTCGACGCAAATCGACCCGACCTGCCCGCGGAGGTGCGGGAGCAGGTGGAGATCACCGTGAAGTACGAGGGCTATATCCAGCGCCAGCAACGGCAGGTGGCGGAGTTTGAGAAGCTGGAGCGCCGGAAGCTGCCGCCGGATATGGACTACGACCACATTCAGGGTCTGCGGCTGGAGGCGCGGGAGAAGCTCAGCGCGCTGCGGCCTTTGAACGTAGGGCAGGCCGGGCGGGTGTCCGGCGTGTCACCGGCGGACGTGGCGGCGCTGCTGATCTGGCTGCAGACACACGACAAGGAGGCGGACGCATGACGGCACATGAGCTGACCCACACCATACGGAACGATATGCCGGTGTATCCCGGCACGGAGCAGCCCCGGCTGACCACCGCCTGCACGATCGACCAGTGCGGCTACCGGGAGACGCTGCTGCATATGTTCTCCCATACCGGCACCCACATGGACGCCCCGGCCCATATGCTCCGTGACGGCACGGCGCTGGACTGCTATGACGCGGCGAAGTTCGCCGGCCCCGCCGTGGTGGTGGACTGCCGGGGGCAGCGCGCCATTACCCTGCCGCTGCTGCAGAGCTATGACCTGAACGGCGCGGACTTCGTGCTGTTCTGCACCGGCTGGGACAAGAAGTGGGGCACGCCGGACTACTACGAGGGCTTTCCCTGTCTGACGGCGGAGGCGGCGGCATATCTGGCCGGTCTGCCGCTGAAGGGCGTGGGCGAGGACACCATCTCGCTGGACCCCTGCGACAGCGTAGATTTTCCCAACCACATGACGCTGCTGGGCGCGGACTTTGTGAACACCGAGAACCTCAAGGGGCTGGACAAGCTGCTGGGCAGGCGCTTCACATTCGTTACGCTGCCCCTGAAATTTGAGAATGCCGATGGCTGCTCCTGCCGCGCCATCGCTCTGGAGGAATGACAATGGGTAAACTGCGGTTCCTGTTTGCGCTGTGGATGGCAAAGCTGTCCATCCCGGCGCTGAAGATCACCCGCCACAACGGCACGGACTTTCCCGGCAGTCTGGCGGTGAAGCTGTGTCCGGACTTTTTGAAGTATATCGGCAAGCCGGAGCACATCATAGCCGTCACCGGCACCAACGGCAAGACCACCGTGGCCAATATGCTGAACGACGTGCTCACCGCCGAGGGCAAGACCGTACTCAGCAACCGGGCGGGCAGCAACATCATCTCCGGCGTCAGCACGGCGCTGCTGAAGGGCTGCGGCCTGCTGGGCCGGATCAGGCCAGAGTACGACCTGGCGATCCTGGAGATCGACGAGCGCTCCGCGCCCAGGATCTATCCCTATGTGAAGCCGGAGCACATCGTCATTACCAACCTGTTCCGGGACTCCATCATGCGGAACGCCCATCCGGGCTACATCGCGGACATCCTGACCCGGTCCCTGCCTAAGGAGAGCAGGCTGATCCTCAACGCCGACGACCTGATCTCCTGCACGGTGGCGCCGGAGAACCAGCGGGTATATTTCGGCATCGACCGGCTGCCCACCGACGTGACGGAATGCGAGAACCTGCTGAACGATATGCGTATCTGCCCCCGATGCGCCGGGAAGCTGCGGTATGAATACCGCCGCTACCACCACATCGGCCGGGCCGTGTGCGAGAGCTGCGGCTTCCACTCCCCCGACTGCGACTATCTGGCCACAAAGGTGGACACCGCCGCCCACACCATGTGCATACGGGAGGCGGGGCAGGAATACCCGTACACCCTCATCACCGACAGCCTGCACAACATCTACAACACGGTGACGGTCATCGCCGCCCTGCGGCAGCTGGGCTATGACCACGGCACCATCGCCCGCCGCATGGCGGAGGTGAAGATCCCCGCCAGCCGGCTGTCCGAGGAGGAGATCGGCGGCGTGAAGGTCATTATGCAGATGTCCAAGGACAAGAACGCTCTGGCCTGCTCCCGCAACTTCGACTATATCCGGTCCAAGCCGGGGAAGAAGGAGCTGCTGCTGATGATGAACTGCCTGGGCGTGGCCAAAAGCTGGTCGGAAAACCCCAGCTGGATGTACGACACGGATTTTGAATTCCTGAACAGTGACGATGTGACGTGCCTGGTCTGCGCCGGGCCGCGGGCCTATGACTACCAGCTGCGGCTGCTGCTGGCGGGCATCCCCCGGCAGAAGATACGGCTGGCCGAGGACGAGTTCGCCGCCTTGGAGCTGCTGCCGCTGACCCCCGGCGACGACGTGTATCTGCTCTACGGCGTGGACGGCACGCCCCTGGCCTTCCGGGTTAGGGAAAAGCTGAAGGAAAAGCTGCTGGCAAAGGAGGGCGCGCAATGAAGGCGGAAATTCTGTTTCCGGAGGTCTGCAACCTGTACGGCGATCTGCAGAACATCTACTATCTGAAGCGCTGCTGCCCGGCGCTGGAGATCATAGAGACGGACCTGCACAGCAAACCCCGGTTCCTCACGGAGGATGTGGCGCTGGTCTATATGGGCAGTACCACAGAACAAGGGCTGCGTCTGGCGGCGGACGCCCTGCGGCCCTATGCCGCGGACATCGCCGCAAGGGCGGACGCGGGACAGCTGATCCTGCTGACCGGCAACGCGCCGGACGTGTTTTCCGCCGCCATAGAAAGCGACAGCGCCGACACCATAGAGGGGCTGGGCATTCTGCCCGGACGGGTGCGGTACACCATGATGAAGCGGCACAACAGCTTCTTCCTGGGCACCTTTGACGGTATGGAGGTCGTCGGCTTTAAGAGCCTGTTCGGCTTCCACTACGACGCAGCGGAGGCGGAGGGCTGGTTTGACACCGTGCGGGGCGTGGGCCGCACGCCGGAGTCGAAGCCGGAGGGCTTTTGCCGGGGCGGGCTGTACGCCACGGCGCTGATCGGCCCGCTGCTGATTCTAAATCCTCCGCTGTGCAAGTGGCTGCTGCGGCAGATGGGCGCCGAGGACACCCTGGCCTTCGAGGACGCGGCCTTCGCCAGCTTTAACAAACGTGTGGCGGAGTTCAAGGAGCCGGGCAGAGGTTTCCAATACTCGTAAGCAAAAAACATCCCCCGGTCGGGGGATGTTTTTTTATCAGAGCTTTTCGGACAGTGTTTCGTCCAGGCCCACGCCGTAGAGGTTCTTGGCCGAGCAGCCGGCGCGCCCGCCGCCGGCACAGGCACAGGCGCACGCACAGGCGCAGCTGCTGGCGCAGGCACAGTGGCTGCCGCCGCCAAATCCACCGCCGCCAAAGCCGCCGCCACGGCTGCCCCCGCCGAAGCCGCCGCCACCGCTTCTGGGCGGTCTGGGCTTTGTTTTGGTGCCCACGCTGCCGGGGCGGGGCCTGCCGTCCGGCCCGGCGGGATACCACAGGTGGTTGACGAACACATACCGGGTGCCGAAGCCGCCGGCGTAGCCGTCGCCCCGGCGGGCGGCGGAGATCAGCACGAGGATGAACATCACCACGAATATCGTCACCATCATGCCGATGATGGCGTCACCGGTGTCGTCATCGTCGTAGTAATAGCCATCGCTGCCGTTCCAGCCGCCGTCGGGGACGTTGTCGGCGCTGCATTCCTCCGACAGCTGGGTGGGCCAGTCGGTGTAGCGCACCTGTACGTTCATTTTGTAGCCGTAGTCCAGATCGGAGGCGGTGATGGCCATGCCGTTTTGCACCGTCACGCTGTCAGCGCCGCTGACCGTGCCCTCGGTGAAATCGCCGGTCAGCCCGGCGGGGTCGTTCCAGATGAGGGTCATCTGGCCGATCTTCGCCTCGTCGAACCAGCCGGGGGTGTAGTCGTAGGTCACATAGTCGTAGCGAACATTGTCATAGTCCTCAATAACGCCGTTGGTGCTGAGCTGATACATATACTCCTGCACCCACGAGTAGGCGAAGGAAAACGTCTCGTTCGCCCCGTAGGCGCGGTCAAGATAGACATACATATAGCTGTTATCGAAGTCCAGCCGCTCGATGTTGTCCGTCTGCGCCGCCACATCCCGGATGGAGCCGTTGGGTACGCCGATCTTCAGCTCCTGACCGTAGGGCAGCGCCTCCAGCGGCGTCCACTCCAGCTTCACGGTGATAAGCAGGCTGCCATCCTCCGTGTTGGGCGTCACCATAACGCCGTACTGCTCGATGTAGTCGTAATCTGCCCATGCGGTGGCGGTAAAGCAAACCGCCGCCAGTAAGACAAGCAGCAGAACGTGCAGTTTCTTCAGCATAGGGTGCCCTCCTCCCGGTTGCTTTCACGCAGTTGGCACAGCTGCTCCATTTTGGCGCTCTTGGCCCGGATGGCCGCGCAGCGCTCGCTCTGCCAGATCTTGTCCCAGTCGTCGGCGAGGATGTTCCCCAGGGGTTGGCTGCTGAGCCAGCTCTGGCAGGGGATCACGCCGCCGTCCGGGGCGATGGCCATATTGCTGAGGCAGGCGCCGCAGCTGGGCACCAGGGTCAGGCCCAGGGCGCGCAGCGTATCCTCCTTCAGCCAGCCAGGGCTTGTGCAGTCCAGTTCCATTTCCAGCTCCTCCGTCACCGCCACGGCCTTTGTCAGCACGTCGGTGAGCTGCTGCTCGGTTAGCGCCGTGGCGCGGCTCTCGTCGCCCACCGCGCCGCCGGAGGGGATCAGCCCGGAGCAGGTCACGTAGCGGACGCCCAGACCGTGGACGAAGCGCAGCATCTCGTCATAGGCGGTATTCAGGCTGCACAGGGGCGTGTTCACGGACACGGACAGCCCCGCCGCCACAGCGGCACGGATGCCCGCCACGGTGTCATCAAAGCCGTCGGCACCCACCAGGGCGTTGTGAATGTCCTTATCATGGCTGTACAGCGTCACCTGCACGCTGTCCAGGCTGGCGTCATACAGCTTTTGGCACAGCGCCGGCGTCAGCAGGCGACCGTTGGTGTTCAGCCGGGTGACGAACCACTGGGCGGCATCCACCAGCTCCACCAGATCGGCGCGCAGGGTGGGCTCGCCGCCGGTGAACGTCACCTGGGGGATATTGGCCGCGCGCAGCCGATCCAAGACCTCCTTCCACTGGGCGGTGGTCAACTCCGGTGTGTCGGACAGGGGCTGTCCCGCCGCATAGCAGTGCAGACACTTCTGGTTGCAGTGCCACGCGCCGTCACGGGTCATGGCGCTGACCATCAGGTCCATACGGTGGGGCGCGGTCATCTCGGGGGCGTATTCCCCCAGCGTCAGCGGCGCGACCTCCGCCTCCGGCTCCTGCCCCCGGGCGATGGCCACCAGGGACTCTATCATGATTTGCAGGTCCTCCGCCAGACGATCCTTGGGCGTGAAGGGGTAGACCTTATGGGTCCGGGCCACCGCACCGGCGGCCATGGCGTTCCAGTCGCTCTCGGTGATCTCCAGCCCGGCGAAGGGCTCCAGCCGGTCCATGAAGCAGGAGAGCAGGATGGCCCAGCTCAGGTTCAGGGGCACCAGCTTGCTGCCGTTGAGCAGCAGCAGAAAGGGCGCGTTTTCCGCGTCCTCACGGGGCGGGATCATGTGGATACGCACCACGCCCCGGCCCTTGGGGTCCAGGGTGATGTGCCGCACACAGTTCAGGTGCTGCCGCCGGTAGCGGCGCTCCAACATTGTAGACACAGGCAGTCCTCCTTTATGAAGGCGATGTGGGGATAGCTATGTGCAGTATACCACAGCGCGGGGCAAAGCGCAACAGGACGCACAGTGAGGCAGTAGCGGTAATGCTCCGTTTCCACGATGTAACCGTAGTTTTGTGTCCAGCCGCCGCTGATTTTGCCGCCGTGTTCATAGCAAAAACGCTCCATAGCGAAGCGGTTTTTCAGCACACTCTCCCGCAGCGTGTCCACGACCTCCTGCAGCTCCAGCTTGAACGCGGGGCTGTTCAGCTCCTCCGGGCCACGGGGCCACCATGTATGCCAGAACTCGTTGCCGCTGCGCCCGAAGTCCATACGGACATGTCCAACGGTACCCAGCCGCTTATCTTCTTCGGGGTGCGGGGTATAAAATAAACCCGCCTCCTCCGGGCGGGCAGGTCGGATATGAAGTTGTGTTGCATCTTTCAAGGTTAAGACTCCTTTCGGTGTGGAATTTGGCTTTACACATTTTGGGGGATATGCTATGATGTGGCTGACTAATCGAAATTTGAGAGAACAGGGAGGACAAAATGAAAAGAGAAATTGCTGTATTTCTTATAATAACTATGGTTTTATCATTATCAGCTTGTGGAAAGACACTCAAAGGCACAGATGGACTAATAGAAAAAGCAAGAGAAGAAATACCGATTTCTGATTCCGATACCATTGATTTGCAGTATGCAGGAATGTGTGGCAATGACAATAGAGCAATCGCTTGGTTTATCTCAGGAAATGAATATCAGAAGCACTATTATTTGCCCATGGAAGTTGAGGTAAAAGAGGATGCTGCTGAATACACTTTTATCCGAACCTATAAGCCCATTGATGATAGAATCGGAGACATTGCATATATTCAATGGGGTGATGGATATGCGTTTATAGTAAACAATACAAATTGTAAAAGTGTTAGATTCACATCCGGAAATGAAGTGTACGAAGAAGTAATACCGGATGATACTTATCCGTATGTTTTCTTCTATCTTTCTGACCATACAAATTCCACTCTGCAATTTGAATTCTTAGATGCCGAAGGTAATGAATTAAGATGACGATTTCCAGTTTATCTGCCTATCAAGCGGCTCGTTCCAAACGGATCGAGCCGCTTTTACTTACATCATCCTCTGTCCCTGCCGCTGCTCCGGGAAGGGCGGGTCCAAGCGGCGCAGCAGGCCGAACTCTGTTTGCGTCACGCAGTCGTTTTCCATGCAGTCCTGACCGTATTTCTCAAAATCCATATAGCCGTCCAGCTCATAGATGGCTTCATCATCCAGCCCCAGCGTTTCCTGCAATCGCTGCTGACCATAGCCGTAGGCGCCCTCCGTGATGCGCTGATAGTTATCCAGATTTCGCAGGAGTTCACAGGCTCCGCGCAGCGTATCCGGCCGCTCGGCCTCCAGCACGGCGGCGTAGGTCAGGAGCATCCCGTCCTTCTGCCAGATGTCCTCCAAGGCTTCGGAAAAGTCGTTGTAATCCTCCACGGCGGGGCAATTAGTATATCGCATAAGACAGGAAATATACCAAACCAAGAAAAATAGAAAAAGCGCCGCCTTGGGATTTCTCCCAAGACGGCGCTTTTCTGTTTTGGATCAGAGCGAACACTTCACGGCGAAGCCGCCGCTGAAGAAATAGGTGTTCGTCCAATACCTGTTTGGTGGACCTGAAGGGATTTCCCCCGCAAGGGGGGATAAACTTCGACTCCCGCAGGCCCACGGCAAAATGAAAACCGCCCTTTCGGACGGTTTTCATTTTGGTGGACCTGAAGGGATTCGAACCCTCGACCTCTCGGATGCGAACCGAACGCTCTCCCAAGGCTGACATATTGCACCCACACGCACTTGATTCGTTGAATTTTTGCACCATTTTATTAAATTCGGCGTCAGTTTAGTTGGAAAATGTTACATCCCAATTTCGACACATACCGCTTACTTTGTTCAAGAAAATACAAGTGTCAATTATTTTTTGCAAAACGCCGCTACAAGACTATCTTCTCGTTTTTTCAAATCTTTTTCGGCGCAAACAAAAGTATACTCGCCTCCGAAGCTTTTCACAAAGACTGGAGACGTAATTTTATCCAGATTTTCTTCGCACCACCGCTCATCTGCTACCATTTCCGCAAACCGTGATGGCCAAAAAGAGGCCATATCAATTTTTGCAATTTTCGTGTATTTCCGAAGAATTTTAATTGTTTCCTCGTTTGACAGATTGCCATAAAACAATATGTGATGAGATTTTGCCCAGTCCGCAATCCATCGCTTATCTTCTTCGGTAATGCAAAAACAATGCAACCGGGGTATTTGCCTGAATTCGCCCCATATACCCCAGTGGTATTTTCGAATCATACCCTCTACGTTTACTGAATTTGAATCGTAGCCACAAATCTTTTTATAAATGGACTTCAAGCGTTGAGCTACCTGATCAAACGCATCTTCAAAAAAAGTTGTTGTACCTTCCAACTTTTTTCGTTGAGCTGCGATAAATCCGTCATAGTCGATGCCTTGGATGGAACTTAGATTTGTGTTAATAGAGTCGAGCATATGTAAAACGAGCTGCATATCTGCGCCTGCCGAGCGTGTCAATACTGTTCGCATATCCCCAACAATACTCAGCAGTTTTTCTGCAAACAAAGTAAGTTCGGTTGGGACATATTGGTTTCCAATAGCCTGACAAATTTCGTTAGAATATGCATCCAGTATTTGTACATCGGGTGTTGTCGTGTTTGAGTCCAAGATGGGTGCCTGTACATAGACGGGCATACTCCAGTTAAAATGTTCCTTAAGTGCAAGACTTAGGCCGTCATTATCGTAAGGTGGCAATGCCGGAATGACTAAATTATATGCATTCCAAATTCTCCGTTCGGAGCGCATATCAATACAGCTAAAATAGCTTATACCGTTGTATTTATTGTTGTTCCTGTGTACCCACTGCATAAGCATTTGCGGGATGATATACTCTTGCTTGAAAGGTGCTTTTCCATTCGCATTTGTAAATGAGCAAGCCAAGACCAAAGGATACATCTTCAAGCAGCGCTCAATTATTGAAAGCCATAAGTCGAACTCATCAGCATTATAGCGCGTAGCTAAAAAACGACGGTGGATTTCCCTCGGAGAACATAGGGCAATTATCTTCCAATCATCCTGAACATCAAGTAGTAGGTACTGAAACTCAGAACAATAATACTCTGGTGGGTAGCCACATTCTTGCCATGCAAGTTGTTGCATGGTCGATAAATATAGTGAAGGAAAACCGCAGAGGCTAAATCTCTCGTTACTTGCAAGTTGCCTCTTTTTGCTCGGAATGTGAAACATTTCATTGGCGTCTTTTTCAATCGCACTATTAGGCGCAGAACGTACCCTATAGAACTTGTAGCCATACGCGTCCCGAGGCCATCTAAATGAGGCTTTTCCCTTTATCTCAAATCGAACCGCTCCCCCGACCGAGCTCACAAGTAATGCCGGCTCAATTTCTTTCATCATTACATCAAATGCTTCTTGCGCTGCTTTGGCATCCGATTTTTCATGGCACTTTAATACTGTTTCAAGGAGAGAAAATTGAGCTTCTGTTGTCGTCAAAACTCTTTTAATCATGGAGGCTACTGCTTCCCGCTGATTGGCTGGAAACTCTAAGCCATCGCATTTCTTTAGTTCGGTCATGAAAGCCTGTGCTTCTTCGGCGAGTTTATCGGCTATAACAAATTCTTCCCCGAAATATTGTTTTGGCAATTCCAGTGACACCATAAAATCCGCGATGCTTTGCATACCCATAACGATCTCTTTCCCATTCCCTTTCTCTTTTTCTTTTTGATGATGCCAACGCCCTAAACACATTGTGAGACCTCCAGATAGTTGTTTACATATTGAGTGAGCTACCTGAAGTGTCCATTAAACTGAGATATTTAGTTTTTCGTTCATCAAGTTCCTTAAACTTTTGCCGTTGCAGAGAACGTCGTACCGTCTTAGTTGCCCAGTTATCTTTTATTAGGAGAGTACCAGTTCCCTGCACAAGAGTGACTAAAGCAACAAAGGTAGTCGCAATGCTTAGGGGACTCCCTATCCCGGTCATTACAATCATGTAAATCGATGCAGATGAAAAAAGCAGGGCAATTACGATGGCAGCAATTTTAATAATCTTAATCCATCGTTTTTCTTTGCGACCGTATTCCTCCTCTATTTCCTTCTCAGCCCGCTTGCACGCTGCTGTTCTCAACTCATTCAAAGTTTGAGTGCCCCTGTTTTCGCCAATTTTGATGCCCTCTTCTTTACTTTCTCTACGAATATTTTCGCGGATAGTCTGGACAACAGCTGTACTCAAGTTGCCTTTTTCGCCTTTCGTAAGTTCCATCAGCTCTTTTTTCGCAAACTGATCCATGCGCAGGAGTGCAGCTTCATCTCCGCTTAGGTCACCTTGCTTTTCCAAATAATCAACATTATCGAAATAGGCATCCATAAGCTCTTTGCTGGGAGTAAGTGCCGCCAGCACATTTTCAAGAAGCCGCATCTTCGGCAAATTATTGCTTCGCTCAAAATCCTTTAGCCACGCCATGACGCATAAATCATTGCCTGTGATGGCAAGGGGAAAACCCACATCTTCAGAATGGTTTATAAGCAGTTGTTTTGTCCCCGAAACAAGCAGTGGGTTCGATGTGACAAAGACAGCTTTACACTTTTCAATATTTGGAAGCCGTTTGCCTCGCCTGATTCTACTTACAGTGTTGATCGCAGCAAGATCGTCTGGAAGCGTGGAAACGTTGTAACTGGGCTTCATTTCCAAAAGAATATTCCTGAGTTCGTCGTCATTCAGCAAGCCAGTGGCCTGGTCTTTTACTCCAGCATTAATTAGCGCTGCTTCAAAAGAAATTTCGTTAACTTGAAAATTTCGCAATTTTTGTATAAATGCCTTTTGCGCAGCATCGACGTGCGTGTAAGATGCGCCTCTTTCATCAAAAAATTCAAGTGTAATTGTAGCCGGATATCGCCGAGGTGACACGGTCGATTGTTTATATGCCTCAAGAATATTTTCTACTTCCTCAATGTTATAAGAAAAGCACGCAAGTTTTGCGCCGTTACGCTGCAAGCTTTTGACCATCTCTTGCACACTTTCGTTTTCTTGAGAGGACTTAAATCCAAGAAGCGCCAATAACAGCCGGGTATCCAGATAGAATATCACATTGCTAAAAGACGCATGGGTCACATCTAAGTTTTCCGCTTGGAGGTACAGAGCGGTGGTGACAAAGTAGCCCTTAACCAATTCTACAATATAATCCATAAGAGACGAACGCTTCTCATTCTCCTCAAGTATGAATTTTCCTATGAAAAAATCAAGTTCGCTGTTTTTGAAAGATATTTGCCGCAAATCATCTGCAGAAAGTACTATAGATCCACCCTGACGCTCAAAAAACGACAGCAAGAAAACTTCCGCCTCTGAAGATGTATAGTTGTCACGTCGGCATGCACGGTTATGATTAAGATAGCCAGCCAACGCCGTAGTAACCGCGTCAGAATGTTCTTTGCAAACGAGCCTCTTGGAGTTAAATTTTTCGACCTGCGTGGATAGTGATGCAATAAGAATAAATTTACGATCCTCTTTCTTGATAATTCGACTCTCTTGCTTTATTGCGTCGCTGGTTTCACGCAACAGGATTCTTTCTACTACAGCACACTGAAACGATTGGTATCCAAACTCGGATTCCATATATCTGCATATACCCTCGACATCAATGATATCGCCAACTTTTGTTGTGACCCCCACTGCATAGAGCACAAAGGGGCGAATCAAGTCAAGAAGGTCACTACGTTTTGTTTGCCAAAGCGCATACAGCATGGCAAGGCTTATGATTGCATTTTTCTTCATGATACCAATCCTCACCCTCGTTTTTCTTTTTATGGTATCATAAATCGCCAAATTATTCAACTGTTCAACACCTCTCTACCCTCGATACGTCAAAATGGTATGCGCTACTTCTACGAAGAAATAGCGTCAGAGTTGCTTTGTAATATGCAACCAAGTTTATTCTACCAATATATGTTGATATCAACCCGCATCTGCATAAATAAGGGCAATCTGATTACAGCTCCATCCCATTCAAATACTGCGCCTCGGAGATGTTGAAGTCGATCTGAATGCCGTAGCCACGGGTCAGGGTCACGGCTTTGATGAGATGGGAGGCGATGAGCTTGCGCTCTGCGGGGGAGGCGGTATCGAACATCTCAGCCCAGGACAGAAGCTGCTGGTGCTGTTCCTTTAGCTCCTGTGTAAGTCTGTCGCTGTCAGCCAACCGAGTTTCCAGCGATTCGATGCTGGCAGTCAGCGATGTCATGGCCTCCTTTACGGAGTCCAGTCGGCTTTTGACCTGCTCAGGGGTGAAGGGACATTTTCCGTCCAGCGAGTCCAGCATCAAGCCCTCCCAGCGGCCCTGCTCAATGTGCTTCTTGGAAAGCTCCAGCTTGGCTTGGCGGATCTGTTGCTGCAAATCAGATGCCGTTGCGCCGATCTGATTCTGGACAATGTCGTACTCGCTGACAGCTCCAGCCTTTTGCAGAATATCCCGGATGAGCTTGCTGACAACGGCATCCACCTTTTCAGCACGATAGGTGGTAGGGCCACCGCAGTTTTCTTTGTGCTGGGTGCGGTTATAGCACTTGTAGATCGCCACGCGACCGGTACCGCCGTCTGTCGGGTGATGCGTTTTTCTTGCCGTAGACGCAAAAATGCGGCCACCACAGTGACCGCAATACACATTGCCGGACAGCAGAGCACTGCCGGTATTTTTTCGGGGATAACTGCGAAACGGGCGGGAAACCTCTGCTTCGCTGCCATCCTTCAGCGTGATGGTTTCCGTTCCATAGGCCGCAGCGCATTTTGCAAGGTAGTCCGCAGACCGCTGCTCCCGGCCCTTCTGCACACGCTGGAATTGCTCCGGCGTGATAATCTGCAAGTCCGGAAATATCTCAGAGATACTCTCACCGCTTCGGAGTACACCGGTGTAAGCAATATTGATGAGAATGTTCTGGATGGTGGAGTAATGGAATGGCTCACCCGTGCGGAGGTTGAGAAAGCCCTCCTCTTTGAGCGTAGTGGAGGTTTTTCGGCCACCGTAGCCGTACTGGTCGGCCAAATCGAAAATGCGGCGCACAGCCGCGGCTTCCATGGGGTTGACCTCAATATCAAACAGCTCACGGTTCTTTTTGCCTATGCGCCCCTTCTTTACCAACTGATAGCCATAGGGCGCGTAACCGCCACGAAATCTGCCCTCCATAACGATCTGCCCCAAACGGGTCTTGGTACGAATGGAGGTCTTGATGCTTTCGCCGGACGCCTGCCAGTAACGGATGTAGTTCAGCAGCTTGTCCACATGGTTATCAAACCGCTGCTGGCCTTCCTCGGCGCTCCAAACCTCGATGCCGTTGTTGACGAACCATTCCACAATGAAAGGTGTTTCGTCATCGCGCCGGCCAAGGCGGTCAAACATGAAAACAAGAAGGATGTCAAAGGTGTTCAGTGCCGCCTCGCGCTGGATTTCCTGTATGGCGTCGCGCTGCTTGGCGGAGACCTTGAAGCCGGACACGCCTTTCTCGGAAAACTCTCGAACAATGTCCCAACCCATTTGTGCGGCGAACTCATGGCATCGCTGCTTTTGCATGGGGATGTCATCCTTTTCGACCTGCTTCAGCGTGGAAACGCGATACAGGCAGCAAACTCTTTTAGCCAAGGTCACGCCTCCTTACGTCTGGAGCGTCCGAACGTAGCTGTTCTTCAAAATTGCTCGGACGGCGGCCACGGTATCATCCGCAGGAAATGGTGTAAAGGTAAGATGCACATGGAGTCCATTTATCTCCAGCGCTATCATGTTTTTAGAAGCTGCCATAGCTTGTCCCCCTTTCTTCAGTATCCGATTCATTTGCGAAATGTTCGGCGAGGTCATTGACCGCCCGCAGACGGCCAACGACCTCGCTCAATTCATCTTCGGTCAGGGGTGTATCCCCCGTAATGATGATAGCTCCGTCAATGCAGGCGATCTGCACCTCCGCGTTCGAGTCGATGCCTGCTTGCCCCAATAGTTGCTGCGGTATGGCGATCTGCTGGGTGGTATCCAATTCAGAAAGAGATACCGATGAAACTGTGAACTCATGGTATCGGTTTGCGAGGTCATCGTCGGTGATATAAGTCACAAACACGTCCTGCCCCGCAGTCAACCCCATTTCAGTCAAGTCATCCGCCGGGATCACAAGGCGTCCGTCATCGCCAATGGTATAAGAGCTTTCAGAAATTTTAATGAGTACCCCTCCTCTTGCAGTTGCATTGATTCCTGATGGCACAAACACGGGTGCTGCGGAAAGGAGTAATTGGGGGGGTAGGTAGTAAATATGTGAGGGGGAGGGAAAGTGCAGCACCCGCATTTCTGCCATCAGGCAAAGGTCATGGCGGGGCCGCCCCGGTTTCCCGGAACGGCCCACGCCGTTTCTGTCGTTTGTCCAGTCCTATTCGACACTACTTCCCGGACTGATGGGCGGTCAACTGGTCTGCGGTGGGCGCCGCACATGGGAATTGCACCCCTCCGAGGATCTCTCCGAGCTGCACCGATTGCTTGTATCTGTCGCTATGCAGAAGTACCATTGTAGGCAGATGAGGTCATGGCGAGACAGCCTGCCGCGGCTGCTTTTGGATGAACGGGTATCGCTGGGCACCTTCCGATCTGGGACCTGCATTGACACGGGAGACTCCCGTGCAGGTGGTCATGGCGCGTTCTCCGCATCGCTGTCCTCTTTCTTACGGAGGCTCATCTGCTGATGTGATCCAGTTGCCGAATATGGCCGAATGGCGTTTTTCAAGGTACAATAGGCCCTTTGTTTGGCTTGAGTAAATTGTACCTTGAAGGAAAGCCACGGAACAGAAACAGTTTGGAACATTGCATACCCAAAATGGAACATTTTACAGTTCCGCTTGCAATTCAGAGAGGATATCGATTGCCATTCTCAAACACTGCTTTCTGTCCACGCGATAGTTTTCTTTTCCAAGCAAGAGAAAATCCATGGAGACATCGAAGAACATTGCCAGCTCAATGGCAATTTCAATCGGGCCTATCTGTAAGCCGTTCTCAATTTTAACTATGTAGGTTCTACTAACATTTATCTTTTCAGCAAGCTGTTCTTGAGTGAGCTCTCTGCCGGTGCGTAACCGTTTGATTCGCTCCCCGTATGCCATTCGGTCAAAATGCATTTTATTCCCTCCGTTTCGTCATTTGTGAAGAACTCGCAAACGGCAGAAACGGTGGGGCACGGCAATGAAATTGGCATCCGCATAATGAAAAGCGGAGGAAAAGCCAAGGATGGCCGCAAAGGGCCATCCTTGGCTTTTCCTCCGTTTTGTTGTGTTGTCTGGTCGCATGGTTAGGCGGCCTCTCGAATATCTCCAGAGGCCAATGTGTTCCGGGAACTCCGCTTCCTATATCAGCGTTCTCTATATTCTGGCGCCTCCATTATCCTCCCATACCACTGCCGAGATCATAGCCAAGGTCACAGGTATAGCGCCACTCCACGACGTCGCCGTCCTTCACCTGGTAGCGGGAGCAGCCGTAGTTGGGAAACCAGCCGTTGACGGAATACATCCAGCCGGACAGGCTGCCCACGTCAAACTCGTACAGGTTGTGGATTCCCTCCACGTAGGCGCTGTTGTACATAGGTGTCCAAACGGACTCCATGTGGATCTTATTGTCCTGGCAGACACGCTGAAGCACATCGAACACACTCTCGCCCTCGCTGAAGGTCACGGTGGTGGACGGCAAAATCACGCCGTCCGCAGGGACGAGGGGCTTCTTGCTATCGTCGCACTTGTCCCAGTTGTCCAGAATCGTGGCGCAGGAGATGGAGAAGGTGCAGGTAAGCTCCGCATCATCGTCCCTCACCACGTCCTGCGGCTCTACCGGCGCGGGCTTGCCCTCCGGCACCGGGTCGGTCATGTATTGATCCTTGTTTTCTGTATCCTCCGGCTGCACAGGAGCAGCGCCGCAGGCGGTACAGAAGAGCAGGAATACCGCCAGCAGCAATGCCGCTGCGCATCTGTGCTTCGTACCCATGTCACTGCTCCCTCTTGATGCGGCGGTAGCGGCGCACCATGGCAAACGCCAGTATGGCCACTACGATAACCGCCAGCAAGATCGCGCCCAGCGGCGTTTCCGTCAGGGCGGCGCCCACCACCTCGAACACGCTGCTGCCCTTGCCGTCGGGGCCGAATGTGCCGTCCTCGGCGGCTTGGAGGTAGGTCAGGGCGGAAACGGCAGCAGAAGCATCCATGACCGGATCGGCGTAGACCGGCAGGCTGCCCAAATCATCCAGCGGCGCTTCCACCTCGAAGCTGGAAAGAAAGCCCACTCCATCTACATAAAAGGTCTTCATGGCGTCCGCCGCGGTATTTCCGTTTTTCACGAAGCGAGGGTCGTCCAGAGATATTCCCAGCGCTTCCATCATTTCCAGCACGGCGAGCGTTGCCTCGCCGTTTGAAGTACCGGTCATACCCGGAAAGCTGCCATCCGAAAGCTGTACGGAGGACAGGTATTCAATGGCACGGTCTATCGCCTTGGAAATGTACTCCTTGTCCGCGTGGGGAGCAAGGGCGGTGACATTCTCGGCAGTGTACTGCACATAATCCCGGAGTATCGGGGTAACTATCCCGCTATAGCTTGCGTAAGGGTCAAATTGCCCGTCTGCCGTCTGATATTGCAGTATACCGGCGGCGTACTTGTCCACGACCGTATCCGCGTCCACGCCGCGCTTACGCCACATAGACGCATCTACCGAGTCAAAATCCATCAGCGCCTCTCTGTATTCCGCAGTGTCCATGGCAGAGAGATTTGTCAACGGTGCCAAAAAGTCCATGCCGTTTACGTCTGCAGGATCCATATCCAGCGCTTTCATGGCCTGCACCAGAACCGGCGAGTAGGTGTTCGCCTTGCGTCCCATCAGATATTCGCCGCTGGCTCCCGACAGCATCTCAACAAGGCTTTCCAGCTGTGCACGTTGCTCCTCCGGCAGCTTACCGCCGCCGGCTTCGGACATGGATAAGATCTCCTTGGCCAAATGGCTTAGAGCGCCCTCGGAAACGATCGTGCTGTTTCCATCCCCGTAATACCCCTCTGCCAGCTTCTGTGCATAATCCGCAGACTGCGCCTGTAAAAGTTCACTGTAATCTATGGCATTGTCTTGACGGTTTCCCTTTTCCGGCGTGCTTGCGGACGGTGTTCCCGCCACAGCCACTGCCGGTCTGACACTACAAAGCCCTATAAGTCCCGCTTCGTTTATGTAGGTTCGCCGTTCCACAGCCTTGCCGCGGTCATCCGGGGCATCCGGATCGGACATCAACGATGAGCTGGAGGCGTACCAAGCATCCCCTGATCCGCGGTACCCCCAAAGAATATCATGTCGGTAGAACCCCTGTCCCGGCGCGGGGGCACCGTCAAAATAGCTCTCCTGATACCAGTCCATCATGCCGTCCAGCACGGTGTGGCCGTTCTTTACAAATCGCCCGTCGTCAGGGGAGATATCCAGCGCCGCCAGCATTTCCAACACGGCGGCATCCTCCTCCACGTCCTCCTCGCCGTACCTGAGAAAGCCACCGCTGTCCAGCTGCTGCATCGAGAGATAGCTTACCGCCTTTTCTATGGCGGCCCTGACCTCCGGACGGCTCTGGTAAGGCGCCAGCGCCTGCGCGGACTTTGCCGTCAGCAGGATGTAGTCGAACCGGTCCGGCTCGGCAGCCACGCCCTTTTGCTTCAGCTCGGCAGGCCATGGGGAGGTATAGCGAAACTCGCCGCTGTCCTGCTGCCGTGCCAGCGCCTCGGCGATCAGCGTTTCCCGCAGCGCGTCGAACGCCTCCGTTCTGCCCGCATCGCCTGCCGCGTCCAGATCCAGCAGCATATCCAGCCTGTCCTCGTCCGCCTCCACCATCTCCGGCCGCCGCAGCGGCTCCAGCAGGTCGTGACCGGCGAGATCCGTCACGTCCAGCCCCATGGCCGCCACCGTGCGGAGCGCGCCGGGGATATAGGCGTACCTGCCCCGCTGCTCCGCCAGCGCCAGCCAGTCTGCCAGCGCCTGCAAATACTCGTTGTAGAAGCCCTCCGGCACGTCGGCGCCGGAGGCCCACAGCGCGTACACCGCCTTGGCGTTGGTTTCCTGCCGTGCGGCGGATAGGTAGTCCCTGCTCTCGCTGACGGAGTCCGCCACCAGTCCGGACACCGTTTGGTACGCCGCCTCCAGCTCCGCTGTCCAGCCGTCCCATGCAGGCGCGGCCTGCGCCGTCACCGGCAGCAGCAGGATCACAGCCAGCAACGCGGTCAGCAGCCGCGTCAGTTGTCGTTTCATTTGCTCTCCCTCCTGCGGCGGACGAGGATGCTGCCGCCGATCATCACCACTGCCGCGCCGCCGATGCACAGCAGCAGCGTCCGCTGCGCCGCGTCCGTCTGCGCCTTTACCGCCAGCACCGCATCCCAGCTCTCCACCAGCTCCCTGTCGTGTTCAGACAGCGTGCGGTACCGCTTCACGATACCGTCCACGATGGGCTTTTCCTTCAAGCCGGCGTCGGTCATAGGCAATATCTCCGCGGCGATATCCGCGTTCAGGCTCTCGATCTCCGCGTACAGCGCGTCAATCTTCTCCTGCGCCGCCGTCAGCTTCTCCATGTACCTGTCATAGCCGTCAAATTCACGGCTCATCTTCAACCGCTCCAGCAGGAAGGCCACCTCCTCCGCGTCCTCCGTGGACAACGCGTCGGGCAGCGCGTCCACGCGGCTTTGCAGCTCCTGCGTAAACTCATAGCTGCCGGCGAAGGACACCTCGCTCTCCTCCGGCGTCAGTATCTTGGAGGATACGCCGCCGGGGCGGAAGTCGTACAGCGGGCTCATGCCCTGCGCCTGCCGCCACACGGACACCAGCGCCAGTAGCGCCTGATCCGTGGCCATGCTGTCGCTCTCCCCGGGTACGGCGGAGGGATTACCCTCATCCAGCTCGTAGGAATGGGCAAAGCCGCCGTCCTCCTGTTGGTAATAGAACAGCGCGTCCAGCAGGTTCAGTCCGTTCTTCACAAAGCGGGGGTCGTTCTGCGGGTCGATGCCCACGCTGCACAGGGAGATGATGACCTGCGAGGTGGACTCGGAGTTCCGCGTGCCCCAGCTGCGGAAATCCGCCGTGTCCAGCTGGAGCTGCGACAGGCGCTCCAGCGCTCTGTCCACAGGGTCCTTCACATTCAGGGTGGAGGTGCGGTAGTACGGCCCCATGGACTGTATGGCCATGGCCGTGATGTCCGGATCGGCGGTGCTGCCCTGCGCCACCCGCAGGTTAAAGCCGTCGTCGCTGAGCTGATAGGACAGGATGGTCTTTACCAGCTCCGTGCGGGTATAGCTGGCGCCTGCGGGGATGGTGTACTTCATGCTGTCCAGCGTAATCAATCCCCAGAGCCAGCCGTTCAGCCCCTGCCGTCCCAGATCCGCCGTTTTGCCCCGGTCATACACGCCGTCGGCGATCAGGTTGATATCCGCGCCGTTTTCATCCCTGCCGAAGTGGGTGGGGTCGCCGCCGCACGCCAGCACCGCCAGCGCGATGCGGTGCCATTCCGTCGCCTTTGTTCTGTCCAGCTTGTCCGGCTCGCGGTATTTCTGCTCCACATACGTTCTCAGCGCAGCCAAATAACTGTCGTAGTCGTCCTCCGCGCCGTAGCGGGACAGCCCGATGGGCAGCCAGTCGGCGGCGGTGCTGCCGGCATAGGTCAGCAGCTCGCCGCTCAGTAGCGGCTGACCCTCCGCCACGCCCTGCTGCGCCCGCTTCCACGCCAATATGCCGTCGATGGCCTCGGTGATGTCCGACACGCTGTATTTCCCCTTGGGCACCACCTGACGCTGGTTGGTCTTTGCCGCCGCGTCCGCCTGCTGCTGCGTCATGGGCGTGACGCTGATGGTCACGTCACCGGTGAAGGTGCCGTCCTTGAACTGCACGCGGCCGAGGATGTTGGAATCCTCCACAGGCGTGATATTACCCCATGTCTCCTCGCTCCATTGGGCATCCCTGCCGATCTGGATCTCCACCGTGCCGGTGAAGAAGTCGGGATGCTCCAGTGTGACCGACTGCACATAGTACATTCCGTTGACGGAGATGCCGCAGGAGGCCTCTCCGTCCTTGCCTTTGCCCACTGCCAGCGACACACGCGACACCCTGCCTGCCGGCAGGCCATGGCTCTCGCCGGCAGTAAGATACCGCACGTCCGCGCTCTCCACGCCCGCCTTTTCAAATTCCCAGTAGGGCAGGCCGTTTCCCTCCGGCGCATGGATCGTGATGCTGTGTCCTGCCGCGTAAGCCGCGGGGATGCTGCCCCACAGCAGCGTCAGCACCAGCAGCCACAGCAGCCATTTTCCGCTTTTTCTTCTCACAGAGGCATCCCTCCCGATATCCGTTTATATAGCCGTATTCGCGTGGACGGAAAAACCGCCCACGCGAACCGGCAGACCGCTCCCTGCGGAGCCGTCCCTATCTCTTATTCTGCACCGTTGTCGTCCCGCTCATCGCGCTTGACCTTGTGGTAGCGGCGCACCGCGCCCACGATGACCAAGGCCGCAACGACTGCCACGATGGACCACACGATAATGGGGTTTTCCCGCACAGCTGTGCCGATGATCTCCCAGATGGAATTGCCGCTAACCTGACCCTCTGACTCCTGCCCGTCCGGAACATCCTCCGGTGCCTCCGTGGTCTGGGACTCGTCGGTGGTATCGGTATCAGGCTCCTCCGCCGTTTCAGACAGATTTTTCATGCTCACCTGCTGGGCATCCAGCCACGCGGGGAAGGTCATGGAGGTGCCGCTGGATTCCCACTTGGTATACAGGCGATCCGCCAGCGCCAGCAGGCTGTCGGTATACTGGGTGAAGATGCTCTCCACCGTACCGCTGGCCATGCCGCTGCCGGTGGTCAGCCACGTGCTGAACGTGGCCTCCGTGCCGGAGGTCATGAACCGCTGGAGCGCCTTGCTGATGGTGTCGCCGTCCTTGCCGGTCACGCCGCTGTGCTCATTCAGGCTGGCCAGCAGCACCTGCGCCAAGGCGGATGCCTCATCGGTCTTTTTCGCCGCGGCAGCCGCCGCCATGTTGTCCAGACTGTTGGAGATCAGGGCGCGCAGCACGTTGGGAGAGTCCTTCAGCCACTTGGAGAAGGTCTTGCCGCCGCCGTTGCTGCCCCACTCGGTATAGGCGGACAGCACCAGCCCCTTGACGTTGTACTCCACGTCCATGTTCATGCCGTCCTGCAGACCCTCGTCGTTCTCATCGCCTGTGCCTGCGCCGCTGCCGCTGCCGGATCCGCTGCCGCTGCCTCCGCCGCTGCCAGCGCTGGCGAAGGTCGCCACGACCTTTGCGTTGGCCGCGCCCAGTGCAAAGCTGCCGGGATTGGCGAGGTCAGAGGTCGTGCCGGTGCTCATCAGATCCAGCGTCAGGCTCTTGAGCGCAAAGCTGCTGTCCTTGGGCGTGGCGGTGACGGTCACCTTGGTGCCGCTGGGTCCATAGACCGCATTGTCCGCGTCGCCGGTGCGGCCGTCGCCGCGCTTGATGGTCGCCGTGCCGCCGGTACCGCAGGTGACCTGCGCGCGGTAGTAGCTGGTGGAAGTCCCCTCACCGATGGGAATGGGATAGCCGCTGCTGCCCTGCGTCCAGTAGTTCTTGTGAGCATTGACGCCGCCGTCCACGCCCCACGCCACCTTGCCGCTGGCAAAGTCGTCTGCGCTGGCCCACTCGCCGACGCTGGAAACGGAGTCCTTCTTGTCTGCCAGATAGTAGCTGTCGGACACATTTTCCTCTTTCAGCTCGGTGGGCGCAAGGCCGATATTGGCGCCCGGGACATAGCTGAAGGAATTTCTGACCTGATTATACGCACCCCAGCCGTAGAGGATGCCGAAGGCCTTGACAGGCGTGCTTGCCTCGACACTTCCGGTGTTCCAGCAGAATTCTACTGTACCGCCGTAGCCGTCGTTGGTGAGGATACCTGCCGCATATCCTGTACCTGTACCTGTACCTGTAACGGCACCTGTATTGCTACAGTTCGTTGCCTTGCTGCCATTGACGCAGATGCCCGCAGCCTGCTGGCCGGTCACAGCGCCGCTGTTGCTGCACCGCTCATAGCTTCCGCCCGCCGCAATGCCGGAGGCGTACCCCTGTGTCGCAGATATGCTTCCGCTGTTGGTGCAGTCTGTGTAGGAGACGTAGCTATGTGTTTCATTCCCAGTCATTCCGCCTGCGGTTCTTTTGCCGACTACCTTAGCGCTGTTGGTACAACCCGCTAAAACGTGATCCTGAAGGTTGCTGTATCCCATACCGGCCAGTCCGCCTGCATAACTGCCGGTCACGGAGCCGCCCCTGTTGTGGCAGTTTGTCATTGCGACGCGTCCTCTGCCCAGAAGGCCGCCCGAGCCAGATATGCCGCCGCTGACCGTCAGGTTTTCAGCAACGACATTACGCAGCTCCAGCGCAGTTTCGCCCTCTACAATCGCCACAAGGCCGCCGCAGAAAGATGTACCGGTAAATATGGTCGTCACGCTGCCGTCCTTCAGCGTCAGATCCCGCATCGTCATGGGCACACCGTAAGTACCTCGCACGCTGCCGAAAAGTCCTGCCCATTGCCTGTCTGTTTCCACCTTCAGGCCGCTGATGGTCTTGCCGCTGCCGTCCAGACTGCCGCCGAAGGGATGGAAGGCATCGATACCGATGGGCGTCCAGTTCGCATTGTTCAGGTTGATGTCACTTGTCAGTATGAACCACTTGCCGGTGTAGCTGAAGCCCTTCTCATTGACCTGCGTCTGCAGGGCGGTCAGGTCGGCGGCGTTGGAGATCTGATAGGCATCAGCTTCCGTGCCGCTGCCCGTCCAGATATTCTCCCACACGGCGTAGAGCGTCACGGTTTTGTCTTTCTCCACCGATACCGTTTTACCGGCAGCATACCTGTTATCCGCCGTTTTCGCACGGGGGTCTGTGCTCCAGCCGAGGAACGTGCCGTTCTCATGCTTGAAGCCCAGCTCCGTATCGGACTTGATGGTGAAGCTTCCGGTATCGCCCTCGACCCGCTGCTGCTCAGTCACAGCCGTTTGCACGCCGCCGTTGTTGGGCTCATAGATCAGGGTGATCACACCCTCCACGCCTTCTTCGAAGCTGCCGTCCCAGCGGATGATATGCACAGGGTTATAGGGTTCATCCTGCTTGTTGATCCACTCGGTGTAAGAGCCCTTGCTGCCGTTCAGCAACTCCACCAGCTCGGTGCCACCCACCTTGTACACGGTCTTGTTGTCCTTTTCAGCGGTGGTGATGTCCTGCTCGTCATTACTGTTGACGTACTTAGCCGCCTCCGCACCGTTCAGCTTGCAGAGGTAGTAGCTGTTGGTGGCAGCGCCGCTGCTGATGCCGTAGGTCGTATTTTCCGCGCCGGTCACGTTGCCCAGGTTGTAGCTGTTGGCCACGTTGCCATTGCCCGAAATGCCGCCCGTCACATATTTATTTTTATTCTTACCGGTTGCACCAGTGACACTCCCGTTGTTATAGCAGTTTGTTGCAGCTCCGTATCCGACAATACCGCCGGTATATATGTTTTTCTTAGCCGTTCCAGAAGCGGTTACACTGCCGGTATTCCAGCAGAGATCCGCTGCACTGCCGACCACCTGTCCGGCTACGCCACCAATGTAACACTTATTCTTAATCTTATCTACGGTTATCGTTCCTTCATTTAAGCAGTTGGAAATCGCACCTTGAACTTTACCCGCCACACCGCCGTATGCCATGCCGTTGGTGGTGCTGTTTGCCGCATTGACTTTAACAGCAATATTACTGCGGCAAAAACGGATTTCGCTTCCACTTTCAGTCGTACCGACAATTCCGCCCACATAATTTATCCTGCCGCCTGCCTTCACTGATCCCGATACGGCAAGGCTCAATATTTTGCCAGTCGAATCCAGTTTTTCAAACATTCCCGCAGGCTTTGAATTGAAGTCACCACCTGTGTAGTTTACATTTAAGCCCGTGATCTCATAGCCCTTGCCATCAAAAGCACCTGCAAAACTTCGGATAGGCTTCCATTCGCTATTTTCCAGATCAATGCTATTACCCAACGACAGAGTCCATCCATCAAAATTCTTGGATTCGCCATCAATACTTCCATTGGCCAGCAGGCAGAAACCCATCAATTCGTCAGCACTCTTGAGAACGTAGTTTTTTTCCTTCCCAGCGCTTTCATACCAGCGAATGTCGGCCTTGACCAGTGAATAGGTATACTCCACATTACTGCCGGTTATACGAAGATAGTGATAGTCTTTTCCTCCCACTTGTGTTGCCGCAGGAGCAAATACGATTTGATATCCTGTCGGCGCGGTGAATGTGACCGGCACATCAGATACGCCGTTGGGGTAGCCGCTTGCAGCATAGTAGTATTGGTTTCCGGCGGCATCGGTCAGCACCTTTTTGCCGCTGCTACCAAGTGTGACCACTACACCTTCGGGCTGATTATCCGGCTTAGTCAGCTTTAACTCGCTTGCCACCGCTATTGTCTCGGAACTGCTTCCCAACTGCGGCATTTTTTCAGCCTTGGTCGTGTCATATACCCAAACGGAAGAAGATGCCCCCAGTTCATACGCCACACGGCCCAGCTGGAACTCCTCCGCTGTACGTGCGCCGTTGTCGCTGCTTTTTGCGCCGAAGGTGGAAGTATCTGCCAAATAGAAGCACTTCGTCACTTTGTCGCTGCTGCCGCCCACAGCAGGAGTATTTTTGCTCTTGGCATTGTAGTAGTAGCAGCTATCCACCGTGCCGCTGTTCTGCCCCACCAAACCGCCGGTGCTGCCGGTCACCTCGGCGGTGGACATACAACTCTCCACCGTGCCGGATTTCAGCGTGTTCACCAGCCGGCCTGTGCCGCCGCTGATGGTCACATACTGGATCTTGGTCTTGCTATTGTCCACCACGCCGAACAGGTCGCCATTCAGGCCGGAAATGGTGTAGTAGGTACTACCGTTTCTGCCGTTGAATGTCCCCTTGAACGGGTTGTCCTTTGTGCCGATGGGCGTCCAGTCGCTGCCGTCCAACACAATATTCTTACCCAGCGTGATGGTCTTGCCGGAAAAATCATTCTCGCTATTCACCAACTGTGCGAAATTCGCCAGCTCCTCGGCGCTGCGGATGGTATACTTTGTAGCACTGCCATCGCCATACCAAGCAGAGACAAAATCATCCTTCGTGCCGTAGTACAAAGTGATGTCGGTTTCCTCTCCGGTAAATACATATTCCAGTGTGCCGTCGTCACCCAGCTTGGGCGTAGTTTCGGCCACAACTTCATCCGCGGAGGACTTGATATAAATAATGGGGTTATCGGTATAATCCTCCGTGGTCAATTTCAAAGTGATTTTCTCATCGGTGCCGGTATACTCGGTGCTCAGCGTTTCATTGCCGCTGCCGGCATTCTCGCCCTCGCCGGGTGCTTCAGTCGTTTCGCCCTCGCCGGGCTCGGAAGTCGCAGCGGGAATGACGATCTTCACATCATAAGCGGCATTTTTATTCCACTTCTCCAGTGTCACCGTGCGCTGGGCAACCACGGGGGTATCAGTGCCTTCGCCCTCCTGAGTATCGGCTTCATTGGAAGACGCGTTGACATCGTCCTCACCCTCGCCGGGGTTCTTGTCCTCATCACCGGGGTTGGTAGGCTGTTCATCCTTGCCGTCCTCGTCCTCGGTGTTCTTGTCCTCATTGTTCTCGCTGTCCTCGCCGGGGGCGGCATCAGCCGGGTTCGCGTTGCCCTCGATGATGGCCGTACCGCTGCCGCCCACCACCTCCGTGGCGAACGCCGCAGGCGTCACCAGCGTCAGCGTGAGCACCAGGCTCATCAGCAGGCTCACCACGCGCCGGGACACTCTGCTTGTCCGTTTCTTCATGTGATCTGTCTCCTCTCGTTGTTGAACGTATCTATATAAAAACTATTTAGTTACTGCTCTTTGGCATCACCACATACAATTTGCCTGTCTCCGGGTCTTCGTACACCGTGCCCTTCTGCTCGAAGCTGCTGGAGGACTGGATATCCTGCTCCAGCTCCTCGGCGTTGTCCAGCTCCTTCATCTGCTCCCGCTGGAGGATCTCCACGCGGGTCTTGCTCAGATCCACGTTCCAGTTCAGTATGACCGCCGCCATCAGCCCGCAGGCGAACACCAGCATCACGTCCGACAAGTTCGCCAGCCCGGACATGGCGTCCACCTCCTCCGTCACCCGGCGGCGGGAGGAAAACTTACCCTTCAACATCTGCCGTGACCTCCTCCAGAACTGCCTCCATCAGCGTCTCCAGCGACACCATGTCGTCGTTGTACCACCGCTTGCGGATGTGGGAGATGACGCTGGCCACCGCCGCGCTGATGACGCCGGCGATGGTGGTGTCGAATGCCACGTTCATGGACTCCGACAGCGTCACCGTGTCGCCCTGTCCCAGCGCCACGATGCCGGGGCCCAGGGGTATCAGCGTGCCCAGCAGGCCGAACATGGGGCCCAGCTTGGCGATCATGTCCGTGATGGAGGTGGTGCGGGCGTTCCGCGCCTCCTCCGTGGCCAGCAGGCGCTCCGCCAGCGCCGTCAGGGTGTCCTTGGGCAGCCCCCGGCTCTCCGCCAGCTCCAGCAGGGCCTTCTTCTGCCGCCGCAGCAGGCCGCTGTTTTCAATCAGCTCCGCAAGGCCGTCCGCGCCCACCGCGTGTACGTCGCGCAGCAGCTGGGGGACGTTACACTTATGCTTGCGGCGCTCCGCGATGTACTCAACCACGATGTCGCCGATCTGCCAGACCGCCCCGGCCATCAGAATTATCAGTATAATGAGGCAGGGGATCATCAGTGCCTGGGCGATGGTATGCAGTATTTCACTCAAAGAGATCATGTGTGTTTGCTCCTATTCCTGTTTCTCGCCCCGCAGATGGGGCGTATTTTTCCCGTTACCTGCCCCGCAGGGGCGGGTAACATATTTGCTTTTGTATGTGGTTTTGGTCTTGCCGTTCAACAAAGAGAGGAGGTGGGAGGGGCGGCTTTTCCCCTCCCACCCTTATGGAAAGCTGATGACCTCCGTTCAGGTCATCTCGGCTTGACAAGGGTTGATGTCTTTTTCGGCAGCCGCTTTCTTTGCTTCGGCGGCTTCCCGCTCTGCGCGGCG
>ENA-OZKX01000006-OZKX01000006.1-human-gut-metagenome-genome-assembly--contig:-NODE-6-length-120509-cov-22.158268_pt1 | contig 120509 bp, 136 predicted proteins | sample MGYA00244831_ERZ653774 | MGnify/ENA primary metagenome ERZ653774 (study PRJEB26926, sample SAMN06165314) | human gut metagenome | biome: ENVO:00009003; feature: ENVO:2100002; material: ENVO:00002003...
TTTCTGCCTGTCTCGTGGGCTCGGAGATGTGTATAAGAGACAGAAATAGCTCTCCATATTCTTTTCTCATAGGTATAATGCTATTTGTGATACCTCTTCATAGTCATCTTCACTGACAAACCATGAATCGTTATCTGTTGTTAAATAACTCTTTCTTGATCCCAAATCTACATCACTTAATGATAATACACACATATCATCAGGATTTGCAGATTTATAATCTTTTAACTCTACGTTTTCACTACAATGCGATTTAAGTCTACGCAATGATGAGTGATGCCGTCTAACTTCTAATTCTTCGTCAGACATTTGTCCATTTGCTCTACGTTTTGCCATAATTAAGGACTAATAAAAATTATTCCGTCTTCAATACATGATGGTGATTCTTCGTTCAAATCCTTTGAATCGTTTACTTTTGGACAAGAGAAAGGATTGTTAAAGATACACCCATTGCAATTGTATTGACGTTTAGCCCTAACAACAATGCCATTTATTTTGTAGATTCTGCCAGGACTAAGTTTTTTACTCATAGTTCACCTATTAATTGAAGCTTGTACATTGGTTGTTTAACTGGAACCATTTCGTATCCTTTACGAATTTCATCAACTTTTCGTAATACTCTAGATATTTTTCCAAGTTGATATACTCTATGTATGGTCTTACCCTTGGTGTAAGCTAGTATAAAACATACAAATCTTGATGGATTAGCATATAGCTTATCATATACAGGTGATACGCTATGATAGAATGCACCAACACCTTTAGTTGTGTTGATTTTATCCATATCACTTTTACTAACCAAAATCTTTGTTGCTTTTCCTTCCTTTTCTAGATGTTCTGACCTATATATATAGTATTTTCCAGTTGATACATCTCTAACAGCTGTGCATTTGTTGCCGATGTTATTGATTACGACCATTAAACCACCTACCATTGTACCACTAGGCGATATTTGGCGTACTACGTCTCCTTTACTAAACTTCATTTGTGTACAAATTTTATTTTGTATCGAACGATAGATGTTATTACACCATTTCTTAACCTAATGCCAAGTGTAGGCTCGAGAGAGAATTGCTTACATGTGCTAATATAATCTACAACACTCTTTGAGATTGGAATAATCTCTGAGAATCCTGCAGACTTATCAACATATACAGCTAGATACTTAACGGTTTTACCGTTAACACTCGGTTTCTGTACTATTTGCTTAATACATTCAACCTTACAAACCATTGTGTCAATTGCAGCTTTTTGCTGTGCATGACACTTTGAAGTCAATAACAATAACATTATTGTTATGACTATCGCTATTAATGGACCAGGACTTTGATTTTCTGGCTTTTCGTACAATTTTACACCCATATTAAAAACCGTTTGTAATTCTACAAATACATCCTTAATGAATCGTTATGAATTTAACACTTGTCTTGCCAGCTCCTGGAACATTTGAATGTTTATTGTTAATATAACTATTCAAAGTATTTTCCAAAGATTTGGCATTACATTTACTTAATCCAGAAGAGAGAATCATTGTAGACCCTCCCTCCTTAGCAACTACCTTGTAGTTAAGGTATTCAGCATCAGGCTTCCCTTTTGCTGACTGTGGCTTAACTGCTTGGTTATGCGTTTGCTTGTGCTTCTTCTGATTCATCATCTGTGCAAATGAATGGTTTACAATCCAGACCAATGGCCTTAATTACATTAGGCTCACTGAGTTTGTCTTCTGCGACTTCGCTAATTCCTTTAGCGATAAATGCAAGATGTCTCAAGTCATTAATGCTGTTGAACTTACCATCAACTTCAACTGTCACCTTAATGGTCTGTTCCTCTGTTACGGCGTCCAGTTCAACGTCAATAGATCTCAAGATTGGAATGTGTTTCTTGAATTTAGTCTCCACATAACTAGGAGCATCCAAATCAACATGATCTGGAGACAGTGTACGAGATACTGTTACAACTGTTTTGTTACCGTCAGCAAAAACTTCTGACCCAAGCTTTGGGTATCCTTCACCCAACAATTTTTCGATAATGTTCATAATTTTGATAATTAAACATTGTTTATTTTTTGTGTAAGACTTACCGCTTACACTCGGTATAAAAAGTGTTCCATCTGTATTTGTAGAGGCTTTGGACTCTCAGCTTACGCTGGCTACATTAAACATTTAGGGTTGATGCAACTCAACCCTTATGTTTTTTAATTGGTTTTATAGATAAACCTATTGGTAGTTCCATACAGAAATCAAATTTTTCATAATTTCCGTAATCTATGAATACCAGATGTCTTCTGTATGTTCTTCTTTGTCAAATTCATTCATACTACTTTACAATTAATTCATCTACCTTAGATTTAGCTTCCAAATAATCAGCACCATAATCTGTCTCAAGATCTGTATCCATGAGGTCAAGATTATGTGTTCCATCGAGAGAGTCTAAAAGCGTCTCAGTGCATTTATAATACTCTTCATACGCCTTTACTTTTTTCTCTGCTCTGTTATTGCTACCTTTTACAGCATTAATACCAAAGCAGGCACCAACAATGACACCAATAACTGCTCCAATAAAGAACAGATTCAATTGGTCCATAAAAGAATGTTTCTTATCTTCCATATCTATATATATTTTGATTTAATCTATAAAAATGGTATATCTATCCTCACGAACCGATATACCTGCATGGAAATAAAGCCTGTTGATAACTAAAAATGATTTAATAAAGGTGTAGTGGCTACTGGACTCGAACCGTCGCTATGTTTGCGCTTTTATAGCCAAGTACGATACCCATATAATGAATTCGTACATAGTATACCCTCTTGCTCAGCAAGTGTATAATAACCACTATCCGTCTCTCCGGATCGTCATGGAGAACTAAAACCACTTTCGCACCCCCTGCAAGTAGGCTGACTACCTTAGTTCTCAGCATACATGTAATACTACTATTTCACCCTCTGTGTCCTACAATCGACATCTTACAGCTTTGCAAGTACTATAAGCACGTGTTGTAGTCATGGGCTTGGGACCATGAACGCCACATTACTACCTACGATTTATCACGTTAGCGTAGGCGCTCCGTCATCCTGGTTTATATATCGTATGAGATAACGGTTAAATACAACTATCTTCACAGACCATTGTATTTAGGGGATAAAATGCTTATGAATAATGAATATCAGACTACAGTATGATGCAAATGTTTACCGTAGTTTCGTCTAGGTCTCATCAGTGATTATGTTATACTCTCCCTAGCTGAGTTTAAATTAAAAATGTACCACTATCTTCACAGACTGTGGTACATGAAACAAAATCTACTGCCACACTTGGCAAAAACTCTCAGATTTGCAATCAATTTTATATGGAATCTTAGCGCTTTTATTTGTCTTTCCATTTGTTAATAACGCTATATATTAAAACAGCCTATTTGAGCTGTTACGTAGAATTTCTTTAAAAAAGGGGAGTGGGAGATTGTTTTTACCAATCCCCATCCCCACTAATCTTCGTCAGCCGTTGAATAATCGAAGTTATCATCTATCATATCGGCTAAACGTGTTTTTAGCTTTCTTAATTCTGCGGCTTCATCGTCTACGTTGCCGAGGTAAGTATTAGCAAGCGAGCTATACGTGTGTTCCCCGTCAGTTATTGACTTCTCTTTTCCATCAGTCAATTCACTAATTGTGTAATCAAACGTACTAAAGCGCGCCTTTTTACCTACAAACTTTTTACTCAACTCCTCAAGTGCTTTATCTTGCTCTTTCTCTGTGTGTTTGCCACCTTCTAGCACCCTGTCAAAATTCAAGATGCACGAATAGGTCTTGCCAACAACGCAGCCGGAATCTGCAAACTCGGACAACGAAAGAACATCATTATCCTTGTTATCATCAGAATCAACAACGGAATAAGTTATGCGAAGAGAAACTCTAAAAGTTTCATTATCCTCATTAAATGAGTATAACTTCTCATTGAGAGATACGCTGTTTATAACAGCAATTTCATTAATTTTTTTCATGATTTCGCGAGTTTTGAATGTGAATAAATTGTGTTTTGTCATGGGGGGATACCCCAATCCGAAAGTATATACCGGGGTGTGATTCATTGCTGTTTCTCGTTTCTGTACATATATAAAAAATTTTGTTTCTCGTCTTTATGCACACATAACAGTTTAAAAATAAAAAAAATAAAATATTCGGCAAGCTCAATAAAAAAGCCGAGGCGTAAACCCCGGCTATTATCAATTATTACTTTTTGTTAATCTATAGAAATACTTTTTAGTTATCCCGGGACAGTCCGAGGACATCTTTACCATCTATTCTGCTATCCCCGAATACTTCTATAAATTTGTAGAACTCTCCTTTTTCATCAAGCTGCAGTGCTAATTGTAGTATTTGTCTCGTTGGAGTCGCTTCCTCCCCCAAGTTCTCCACTTCCTTCAGAAGTGTCTGATATGCGTCTCTTTGCGCTGGATCCATTTTCTCTTGCCTCTTCATCTTTTATGTCGTTGGAGGAGTCGTTAGACTCCGTAATGTTTATATCTTTTAAAGCGTTTACAACTTCAGATTTTTTAGTCTTTGTCCCTACATACTCGTTTATTTTCTTGACTATTTCATTCTTGTGTGGATTTCCCTTTGTTTCATACATGTGCATGAGTACGGACATGCTATTAGTATACTCAGTACGCTTTGTTTCGTCTTTTGCTAGCTCATCTACAAGGTTTTCTAGTTCTTCAATGGTATAGTCATCCAGCCTTCCGGAAATACTATCCACTGATCTAATAAGTTTTCCATCTTTATCGTACAAATTGCTATATTTACTAATCTTTCCCATTATTTTTACTATCTTTAAGTATTATCCAACATGTTGTAGTAGCTACTATTGGAAGTATTAAAAACATGAATATTATATCAAATGGACTCATCTTTATCTGGTTCGTAAAATCCTAATCTTCTACCGTTTCTCTCGGCCCTTTGTATTATTTCTGCCGCTCTTAAATATTCTTTATCTTTTGCCATTTCGCTCAGCATGGGCTACGTATTTTGTGCACTCTTCCTCTACAATTTCACCATCGTCGTTATGTATTAAGTGAGTATATTTTGCTTTTGATCTGTTGTATTTAAACATTCTAAACGCTTTGTCTCGCTCCTATTTATCGTCATATCTATGAATATATTTCATCATTTGTGTAGCATTTACAGACCCTGTTACCCCTAAATTACATAGGTTTTTAATAAAGCTCATAGCTCCATCTTCGCCGAATTTATGCTTTAGCATACTATATTCTTTAAGGCTCTTCTAGAACCATTGATTATCAAGATCGTATATTGGTTCCTATTCTACAATGTATGCTATATTTACTGGTACTCCATGTATAAAGAAATATTTACACTATTCTGTACACGGTTTATTCTAGTATTGTAGAGATAAGAAGTCGGCATAATATAGTACAGCACTCATCTCAAACTAGTTCATCGTTTATTTGCTGTTTTGTTTACACACTCTGTAAAGTACCCAATTAAGTACGCGAATACCTCATTTGTATCATCAGAGAGCTTTATATGGCATGCCTCAAGTATATCTACAGCTGCATGAAATGACTCATGAGCAAACGTGTTTACATCATTATCACTATTCCAAATTTTGTTTACTACTATGATTTCGCAATCTTCGTCCGTTGATTTATCATATGCACCTCTAACAGTGTAGGCTGTATAATCTGCCCATTCGCCATCATATATAGATGATTCATCTTGTCTAAACGCAAATCTTTTATCCATCACAGACTTATCCGGGTTAATTATAACGAATAAACTAAATCCGTATACTGTCTTATATTCGTCTATTATACACTTTTTCTTCTTATCCATACTATTCTTATTAGTCTTACAATTATTATTAAGCTTATATAGTTCTACTATAGTTGTATAGTCTTACATACTGTAATAGCTGTACTACTAAAGTAGATCTCCTAAAGAGAATATATAAGAGAAAGGGTTCTAGCTGACTAACCCCCTACTATCCCCCTAACGTAAAAAAGCTAAAAAAGTTGCATATTTGCAAGAAAAATGCTATTTTTACAAAATTTATACCATATTTGCAACCTTTTTGAAAATTATTTCGTTATGGCAGCGTAAAACAATAAAAGCAATTGGATATGACAAAGATTTTAAAGGTTATTAAGCCTTTCTTCGTAATGGAGAATGGTGATACATTTGAGTACAACGCTGATACAGATCAGTACGAAAGTGTATATAACGAAGAGCATAATAGCTCAAACGAAGACAATTCAACGGTTGTTTCTTCTTACAATTCTGTTTATAGAATCTCAAAGGAATATGCAAAGATGCTTCTTGATAATGGATACGTTGAGGAAGTTGATGATAAAAAGAGATTCGTAAATATCTTTGACGAGATCAACAATAAGCTCTCAGAATACAACAATGAGCTTTGTGTTCTTAAGTCAAAAGCTGATGAGAACACACCTCAGTGTTTGCTTGTTGAGAAGGAGACAGTATTGAGAAACATGATTAAATTACTTGAGTACCTTAAAGGATTGAAGAAGTAATATGGATGAGAAGATGATAGATCAGACCCAGTTGGCAGAGGACTTGAGCTCAAAAATAAAGTATGAGTTCAGACAGATGTTCTTGGTAAAGCCGCTTGAGCCTGTTAAAGTTAAGAAGAAGATCTCCGAACCTGTGGTTAAGGATACTAAGCCTAAGAAGGATAAGGATGGGATCGAGGCAGTTGATTATGATGAGGTAAAGACAGAGATAAAAGAAGTTGATTCAGATTTCTCTAGAGCTGTTGTACTTAAGTTGCCATATGAGTATACACATCCATATAGCGATGAGAAAATACAGCAGATGCCTATCAAGGTTGGTGATATCGTTATATATAGATCATCTAGAGGTGCTATGTATTTCGATTTGCTTAAGGACTCTCAACTTGTATCGCTTTACGATATTGTAGCAACTGAAACAGTAGAAAAGTAATGAATATAGATAAAGTTTGTAGATAGATTGGACGTACATTGAACGATGACCCAGAGCTAGTAAAACAAATAGTTATGCACTAGTTTTAGTTCGTAGTTGATGTTATGAAAGATCAAGATGATACTAGAGACGTATTAATAAACAAACTATTTAGATTCAAGCTTAAGAATAGATTTAAAGACAATAAAAATAAACCATTAAGCCCATATGAAAAAGATAATAAACATTGATCGCAAGCCTATTATTGTTGATACAGATACAGCTGAGGTTTAGGCGATTAATAGATCTGCAAGAGGTATCGATGATATTTACGTTATTCCAGAAGATGCTAATGTTGAGTGGACATCAAAGTTTTTCCCTAACAAAACTATCTGTGCAGATGTAAAGAAAGATGATATTCTTATCACATTCTACGACAAAGATCTTGGCACAGACTTTGTAATAATTAAGTCTGAAGATTGGTTAAAGGCTCTCAATAACGCAAAAGAAGCTGACCAGAAGAGAAAAGAAGAGTGGGCAGCAAAGCAGAAGGAAAGCGCACATGTGAATGCTGCTTGCGACGATTGTGGAGACTATTGTGGATAATGTTAATATTTAAGTTATGAAGAAAGCTATTAAAAAGACAGTTAAGGTAAAAAGACCTAAGTATATAATCTCTATGCTGGATGTTGCTAACACAAACGATGTTACAGCGTATTTCATTAGCAAGAAGATTTCGGCAGGTATGAAAGTTACTGATTGTGACTATTATACAGTTATATCAATCCTTACAGATGCTTTGCTCGATGAGCTTTTTCCAGAGAACCTCTCAGCCGTAGTAAATGATGGCGGAGTTTACAGAAGATGTACAGCTGTACCAGCAGAAGAAAAGGTCAAGAAGCCTTGGTATAAACGTTTATGGAATTGGATTACTCGTATTAAGTAATCACCTTTAGAGTCTATTAGTCAAACGGTAAAGACGACCCGATACAAAGGGAATAGTTAGCAGGTTCGACTCCTGCATAGACTCCAACACATAACTTTTTGAATTAAATTTTATAGTTTAATAAAGTGGCATCCCTGTGTGTACACTATAAACAAAAAGCTACCATGGTAAGCTGACACAGGGACCCAATACTGGTTATAAGTCCAGCTAAAACTTATAAGAGTCAAAGAAGACGGGCGAATATAATCGCTGAGAGGTTGTCGCCATTTCTGAAATCTCTATAAACTGGGATATCCGGGTGAAACAAAAGCTTTCTGCCCTAGCAGCGCTCGGAGCTGCAGGATCCAAATGGCGCCAATACTGGTTCTGCGTAACTCCAGATAAAAGTTACGCGCTTATTGCCCTATGGTGTAACGGCAGCACAGGAGTCTCTAAAACTCTTAGTCTGGGTTCGAATCCTAGTGGGGTAACAATAAAAAAAATAATATTTGAATACTATGGAGTTGAAATTTAAGAGACTTGAGGATAACGCTATCCTCCCTATTCGTGGCACAAAAGGTGCTGCAGGAATTGATTTGACTTGCACTAAGATTGAAACAGCTCTTAATGAAGCAAATCAGCTAATGTTGGTTTACCATACAGGATTGGCAGTTGAAATTCCTGCCGGATATGTTGGTTTACTTATACCACGCTCTAGTATTTGGAAAAAGTCATTATGGCTTACTGATAATGTCGGTGTTATCGACAGTGATTATAGAGGCGAGATTGTAGCATTCATGAAAGCTACAACAGATACAATTCCTGCTGTTTACAAGCAGGGCGAACGCTTCTGTCAGTTAGTCATCGTTCCTATACCAGAGTATACAATCACAGAGGTTTCTGAGCTTTCGTCAACAGAAAGAGGTGATGGCGGATTTGGTTCTACTGGCACAGGACACGAAAACGAATCTAGCGCAGCTACGGGAACTCAGTCACAGCTTAAGGAACAGGTTGAGTCCGTACCAGAGTCAGCGGCGGCACAAGAAGGTGCTGAGGTAAGCGAAGGATAGGCCTAATTCGCTTATATAAAGGGGATTACCGAAAGGTAGTTCCCTTTTACTGTTTAAACACATTAATGCATTAATTATGATTTAGGAAAAAGATTTTTTATATAGAGTTCCAGTAAAGAATGCACTCGTAACAGCACCTGGGAAGTAGGTTAGAAATCCAGAAATATTGGTTGATCTTGAAGGTGGTGAATTTATGCATGGAAACATACTGGATGCAAACTCTACAAATAAACTTATTGATCAGTCTGTAAAAGATGCTATAGACAATAGCATTGAAAATGGTAATTATGTTACAAAGGATTTACTTGAAGCTGAAACAAGCGCTCGTACAAAGAGTGATGAAGATTTAAATGCTAAGATTAAGGCAGAGCAGACTAGAGCAGAAGGTAAAGAGAAAGAGATATCAGATAAGCTTGCAATAGTTGATGGTGATTCAAACACAGAAGGATCATTTAGAAAAGCTATTGCAGATGTGATTGCTGCTGCCCCAGAAGATCTTGATACGCTTAAAGAGATTGCTGACAAACTTGCTGGTAACGATGACTTACATACAGCATTAAATCAGGCTATTACAGAAAAGGCTGATGCTTCTGCGCTTGCAAATGAAGTTAGTAGAGCTACTGGTGCCGAAAATGATTTGCGAACTGCTATTGGCACAAAGGCTGACGCTACCGCACTTAGCAACTACGTTCTTACAACAGCGCTTAATTAGCAGATTGATACGCTGAATACTGCTATTAGTGCTAAGTAGGATGCAGGTAGTTATGTTCCTTATGATCAAACTGTTACATCTAGATATAGAATAGACAAGGATCTTATGATAGATAACAGTAAAGGTAGTGCAGTGTTAAGTACTTATAACATCAGTGCTATTTCGAATAGTAATACTGAAATACAGATAAACCCAGATGGTATTACTATGAGAGATGACGATAATACTATAAGATTAGACAGAACCGGCATAATTCTACCTAATGGCGACTATAATCATGTATTAACTTCCAATGCTTCTACTATAGATATAACTCAATATGCATTAAAAACTGAGCTCCCTACTGTTCCTACAAATGTTAGCCAGCTTACTAATGACTCTAATTTTATAACATAGCAAGATGCTGATGCTAAGTATGCACTTGTGAATAGTCTTAATACTGTGAATGATAGCATTTCCAGTTTGAGTGTGGGCCTGTCGAAAAAATAGGATAAAATCACAGTTAATAGTGTTGATGTTACAGATATAGAAACAGCTGATATCACAAGACTAAGAACTATTGTAATAGAACTTATAGATGCACTTACTACAAGTGGTCTAATTAGACAAAATTCAAATATTGAATAAAGCTAGGTCTTAATGAAAGCATGACGGGGTTCACTGCCCCGCCTAGCACAACAGATTCTACCACGCCTTCTTTCAAATGCGTACCAGGGTAGGACTTTTATCGCCCCTAGGTGGAATATACTAGGGCTTGCGTAGTAATACGCTTTTTAGATTAAACGGGACTAGGATTATTCCAGTCCTAGTTCCATATTGTTTTACTATAAAACTTGTGCAATTACTCAGTTAGCCTCTAACCTGAACTGTGACTTCAACGCACTGAATAATGCTATTTGCTGCGTTAGATCCGGTATTCAGGAAGTAGCAGGTAATGTAAACTTCTCTGCAGAACGCGTTATCAACGCTATAAATCTCGGAGACGCTAACCTTACATCTGCATTGCAGAACTGCTGCTGCCAGACACGATAGAACATTATCAAGATGGGCTACGAGAATCAACTTGGGCAGAAGGATATCGTTAACCAGATGCAGACAGGTTTCAGCTAGACAAATTCAGGTTTGGAGAGAGCTGCAAGTAACCTTGGTTTCCAGATGAGTTAGATAGCTTGCGATCTTAAGACGAACGCAAATGCTAATACTCAGCGAATAGTAGATGTTTTGAACAATCATTGGCAGTCAGATTTACAGTAGAGATATAATGATGCACGCCTTGAATTGTCACAGCAGAAGTAGAATGCTACTTTGATTGCTGCGCTTAAGACAACTGCTGCAGCTTAATAAGTTTAATTTATGTGAGGGCTCCTTCGGGAGCCTTTACATATAAAGATAAGGCTTATGGCATTTAAAGATGTAAAACAAAACTATTCAGTATATATACTGAATAAACAGGATATAACTATTACCGATGGAAAGGTTATATCGGTTGGATTTCCACATTTAGACTTAAGCACAAAGCCTGCAATGGGTTAGTCACAAATGGTTGTAGATGTAACTATAGAGGCTAACTCAAAGACGGCAACATACTCAATCCCAGAGAACTTATCTGTTACATATGCAGGAGATGTAGTATTGTCTACAGATAAGTAGGGTCTTATGGCTGAAGTAGAGCAGATGAAGAATACTGCTGAAAAGATACTTGAGTCAGTTCCTAAACAGAAGGAAGTGGTAGATAAGACGACGGTATTGTTGTCTGAGCTTAATCCTGTCTATAAGGAGAAAAAGGAGACTGAATAGAGATTCTCAAAGATAGAGGAATCTATAAGTAGAATGGAATCAACTGTTAATAACTTTATTAATTCTTTTAACCATGCACAAGGTAATAGTAATACGGCACAGTGATGATGATAACCAGAATTCTAAATATGTTGCAAATCTTTAGAAAAACGAAGATGGCAGCTATTCCGCTAGTGTTGGAGTTGTAAAGGAAGATGGGTATAATGACTATGTTAGTAAACATGGCTTACACTTTACAAAAGCTTTACAGGAGTACGCTAGTAAATAGATGGTTAATTCAAATAATTAGGAACATACATGGACTTCTGAGTAGGTTCAAAATGTATGTAATGTACTTAATCTTAAAATTCCAAATACTTCTACAATAGAAGATGTAACTTATACTGCGAATATGGCTTATGCTGATTTTTATCCAGAACTACTTAATGAGCACCAGTGTATAAAATATGCTGCAGCTGTAGCTAATGATAAAGATGGATATACAGGAATTCAGTTTTGTAGATGGGTGGCAGACGTTGTAGGAAAGAAGGAAAATATAGATTGGGATAAATTCAAATAATCTTTAACTGTGGCGTTTTAGACGTGGTCTTCGATGACACCACAGTACAATAATTGTTAACAATTTAAACGAATTAATATGATTAATTTTTGCGTAGAACCAAAAAAGCCTTGTCGCAAAAATCCAATCGGAGAATTAGATTTTAAAATAGACAAGTGTTATTCGTCAATATATTCTAGATTGTGCTGCCATGAAAATGATTCTGTCTCACATATATCTTAGGAAGAAAGAGATGAATGGAATGGAAAGGCTAGCAATTCTGCTTTACTAGATCTTCAAAATCAGTTAAACGAAATAGCTGGAGACGGAGATAACTCTATAAAGAAAGAGATATTGATAGAAGTGTCTAGGCAGATAGCAGGTGCTATTACTGATTTAAATATTGAAGAGTATGCTAAAAAGAAATATGTTGATGACGCTATTAGTAATATTGACTTTGATTAGTATGTTACAAAAGAGAATGCCGATTCTACGTATTTAAACAAGGCTGACTATATAAAATTTGATCCAACTAACTATTATACTATAGCTTAGATATAGAAAATAATCGGAGACTCTACTATAGGGAAAGATTATCCTATAGAGAGCTTTACATTGGAACACAATGAGCTTATTCTTACATAGAAGAATGGTGGTTAGTTTAGAGTTGCTTTATCTGGAAATGGATCTGATGGAGGATTAGATACCGATTATGTATAGCAGTAGCTTTTAAATTATATTAAAAAGAACACATTATCAACATTGTTAATAAATGATAAGGTGTACTCTCTTGAAAGTGGGAGTCCAATAAAAATACCTACTAGCAGTGCTGGCCCAAATATAGATTATAATAAATTTGGATACAATAAATCTTATTTCAAAGAACAACCAAGCAATTCAGCAGCACCTAGTAAGCCAAGTGCAAATAAACCTCCGCAGGATGGTTCTGGATGGATAGAAACTCCTCCAAATTACAGACCAGGATATTATATATGGATGACATAGGTGTTTATAAATGGTAATGGGTAGTATGGAGAATATACAAATCCAATATGCTTAACCGGAACTGCTGGAGAAAACGCCGTATCATACGATATTAAAACGTCTACGAGTACTATTAATTACCAAGATGGTACAATGTACCCAGATCTTATTAGTGTATATGTTGCAAAAAGCGATGGTTCGCAGATTACAAATATTACACCATCAAATAGTTCTAATTGGTCATTCTCGTATAGTATTAATGGTGGAAATACATGGACCGCAATATCATCTGATTAGATTCAAACAGAAGGTGATAACGGAATGTTGTTTAAAGCTACAAATGGAACAATAACATTAACTGAATACGTTCCGATCATTAGGTCTGGTATAAATGGACTTAATGGAATAACCTACTCATTACAGCTTTCAAACATATCATTGTCATACGCTCCAGCAGATTAGGACTATAACTTATAGATGAGCTGTAATGTTAATTTGTATAAAAATGAAACTAGCATAAATGATACTGAGGCGAATTTATATATGCAGTTAAATTCGAATAGTAGAACAAGTTTGCAGTATGATTCAGATCATTGGACAGTTACAGTAAATACAACTGTGCAATCCAAGTCTAGCACTATTACTATATATGCAGAGAATAAAAATGGAGCACATCTTACATCTATGACTATTCCTGTATCGTCAGCTGGAGAAAAAGGTGATCCTGGAGACGGATCTACTGGACAGACATTCAAAGGTTCGCCTTTAAGAATTGTTGGTGCATGGACAAGTGGCAAAAAGTACTATGATGGAAAGAGAGATGCAGAAAACGGTATATTCTATCAAGATGTCGTACTTTATAAAAACATGTATTATGTTTGCGTAAATACAGATTCCGGAGAATCCGACCATTGGGCAATGACTCCTGATGTTGCTACATATTTTCAGAAGTTCGCAGTTACAGAAAATTTTGTAGCTGATAAGATAATAGCAAATTAGGCTTACGTTAAAGAGTTGTCATCAGAAGAAGTTGTTATAATGGACGGTGATGCAATCGTAGCAGGTATGACTTCTAGTAAGGCTATTGATAGTAAATCTGATCTTAATGGGAAAGTTACGAATAAGGGTGATGTTCGTATATGGGCCGGTAAAATGTAGACAACTGGAGACTTAACAACGGCGTATACCACAATAGATTCAAATGGGTCAATTGTTATGCAAAATATACAACAGGGTAAAAGCATTAAACTCAATCCGAAGTAGTGTTCTTTTAAAATAATCGGACCAGTTAGTATTACAGATGACTCATATACAGATGGAACATATCTCCCATCTAGCGACGAAAGGATAGAATTAGCTAATTTTGAATATACTATAGATCCAGATTCACTTTCTTCTGCAATTAGATTAATTATGAAAAGCTTTGGAAAAATAATTATTGATCCACTTGATAGAGAAATTTCTGTCTATAGTAACAAAAATGATAACAAGGGTTTTGATTGTTCTAGTATTACTGAACAAAGTATAAGATTGTATGATGGTAACGGTAGACCATATATAGATATTAGCGGCCACGATGTTGCAGGTAATGATTTTGTAACATTAACAAATAGTTATAATAATAAAGGGCTTCATTTAAAGAGAATTGATAATGCGTCATCGGATGATATATTGTATATATTAGATGGTCTGCCTACAAGTGATCCAAAAATTGAAGGAGTTTTATGGATGGATTCCGATAGAACACTAAAAGTATCTAGTAGAGGATTTGGGTCATGAAAATAATTAGATAGAACATACTTCCTCCAAAAGGATTTCTGGCGATTAATTTATTTGGATATCTATTCTGTAGGCCAAATGCTAAGATAACTGATATTACAATCAATCATGAACAGATACATACAGAATAGATGAAAGAAATGCTATATGTACCATTTTATTTATGGTATGGAGTAGAATGGTTAGTTAAACTGTTCTGTAAAGGAAATGCGTATAGAAACCTTTCCTTTGAGAGAGAAGCTTACAGTAACTAGTACAATTTAGATTATTTAAAAACAAGAAAACATTATAGTTGGCTTAAAAGACTATTTAAGTAATGTTTGACATCATATAGAATAAAATACAATTAAGCACAGAAGATTTAGCTATACCACCATTTAAAGACTTCTACAACAATGCTAAAGATAAACAAGATGCGTTAAAGAAGATTGAATTCATAGTGTGGAGATATAAATGGAATAGCCCATATGAGGCATATCCAGAGAAAGAACGCACATGGAGAGTAGCTAAAGATGTACTTAATAATGAGAATTATAAACCTGATGACGTTGTAAAAGAATTAGCAAAAAGGTTCCAGGAGTTCCAAGAGACTCCTGCTACCAGGCTGCTTAAATCTTCTAAGAGCGCAGCAGAGGGCATTATGAACACGATGGATAGCTATGCAGAAGAAGAGCTTGATATAGATACAGCTAAGAAGCTTTCAGCTATATTGAAAGATGTTAGCGGAATAATCAAGTCGTTAGACATGGCTATGAAGTAGGCAAAAGCAGAACAAGCAGAAACCGGTAGAGTCAAGGGTGGTGGCATTATTGGTATGTACGAATAATTATGATAGACTTTAATTAGAGACTCCATGATACTGATAAGTTTAGATAGGCAGCTATCTTCTTTCAACAGCATGGATGCTATACCTTAGCTCCTAGAGGTACTACTGATTATAACAAATATTGGGAGCAGGAGACAGATAGATGCATTAATGGTTATACAGCTCCAGATGGAGAAGGTATAACTGGATACAATTACTTCTATCTAAATTATAGTCCAATCATGCGACTTAAGGAAGAAGAGTATACAGATAGAGAGGGTAACCTCAGAAAGAGGAGACAACGTATACTTGAATTCCCTAGCTTTTGGGACTATGATTACTATTATTTTTGCGCTATAGAACAAGCAGAGTTGGAAGGAAAACATATGGCTGTGCTCAAATGCAGACAGAGAGGATATTCATTTAAGGGTGGATCTATGCTAGTTAGAAACTATATGCTTATACCAGGTTCGAAGAACTTTGCTATAGCATCAGAACAGAAATTCCTTATAGGTGATGGTTTGTTAACTAAAGCCTGGCAGATAATGGACTTCCTTGATAAGCATACAGCATGGGCTAAGCAAAGACTTGTGTCTACACGTATGGAAAGAACATCCGGTTATAAAATCACCGATGAGTTTGGTAAACAAACCGAACAAGGATACCTGTCTAGTATAACAGGAATAACCCTTAAGAACGATCCAGAACGTGTGCGTGGTACACGTGCTAAGCTTGTACTATGGGAGGAAGGTGGTAAATTCCCTAGCCTTCTTGATGCATGGCGTATAGAACAGCCTTCAGTAGAAACAGACGATGGTAAAGCGTTCGGATTGATGATAGCATTTGGTACCGGTGGTACTGAAGGAGCTAGCTTTGAAGGATTGAAAGAGTTGTTCTATAAACCTAAGTCTTACAATGTTCTAAGCTTTCCTAATATATGGGATGAAGGCAGAGAGAATACTGAATGTGCATTCTTTGTTCCAGCATATTCAAACCTAGAGTCATTTGATGATGACGGTAATTAGGTTTACATGGATAAAGATGGAAATAGCTATAAAGAGAAAGCTATAGAGAACCTTATAGATTAGAGAAACAAGGTAAAAGATGGAGGTGCTAGTTAGCAGTCAATAGACCGTTTTATATCAGAGCGTCCTATAAGGCCAGCAGAAGCTGTATTGGAGCTCGGTAAGAATATATTCCCTAGAAAGTTATTAATGGACCAGTTGACAAGAATAAGGACCAACAAGAAGCTACAAAGCATGAAGCATATAGTTGATCTAGAATGGGATGGAAATGGTCAGGTAAAGGCTACAGAGAAGCCTAGTGGTGATATAACTAACTACCCTCTTAAGAAGGGAGACAAGCCACATGGATCTGTAGTTATATGGGAATATCCTGTAAAGGATCCTCCGCTTGGTTTATATATAGGAGGATGTTTAACACCAGGAGAAAAGGTTTGCACATAGCGCGGTTTGGTAAATGTAGAAGATGTTACATTTGATGATAAGCTTTTAAACAAAAACGGCAAGTTTGTAGAGATAAAGAATCTTTAGAGATACGAAAAAAAAGACGAACCAATATTTAAAGTAAAACCATATGGGTCATTCAGAACAACCACGTTTACAGGAGAACACCCAATATGGGTTTACGATAAAGGATTTGTTAAAGCTAAAGATCTGAAAAAAGAAGATTGGTTAGAAATCCCAAATATATACGTAAATAATAATTATGTAGATATTGACGAAAAACTTTCTAAACTTTATTATTTTTATGGGCTTTGGTTGGGTGATGGATTTTGTAACAAAAACGGAAATTCTTATGATATTTATTTATCAATAGGAAAAGATGAAGAAGATTTAGCATAGTTCTACGATTCTTTAGTACTTGAACTATTTGATAGAAAATGTATACACGTTCATAAAGATAAAGAATAGACAAGAAGATTTACGAATAAAAATCTATTTTTAAAACTTAAGTCTATGTTTGGTTCGAACGCTTATAACAAAAGGGTTCCAGAATTTATAAAGCGGTTACCAAATGCGTATAAAAGATCATTTATATAGGGTTATTTAGATTCGGATGGATCGGTATTCTATGATAACGGAAAGGTTCGAGTAAATTTCACTAGTGTAAACTTATAGCTCCTGGAAGACGTGCAGGATATGTTATTTGGAATGAAGATAGCAAATAGCATAGTTATTCATTAGAAAGAATGCGTAAGCAGACAGGGCATTCATTCAGAACAATCGTATAGAATAAATATAAGTAGAGCTGATCAATATTAGCTATAGAACACACCTGTGTTTGAGAGTAGAAAAATAAAGCTTCTAAAACAAGCAGAGATACCACCTACATCAAAGATGAAGATTAAATTTATTAATGATGAAGAAGCTGGTAATAAAGTATTACTAAAAATAGAGAAAATAGAAGAATCGTCATATACTGGAATTGTGTATAATTTTGAATGTGAAACACATACGTTTATGTGCAGAAATATTCTTACGCACAATTGCGACCCGTTAACATATCAGCGGGGTACAATCGAGCAAAAACGGTGAAAGTCTAGAACAGAAAACACCGTGCTAATCTTATAGATTACGAAAGGCTATAAAACAGTGTAACGCATAGGAGATGAATAAATATAATTCTCCCACGAGTGCTCGACGCCAATTTGGTGATAATATATGCTGAACTACATGGGGACATGTAGAAGTTAAGATAAAAAGCTTAACGATAACAAATTGATGATCATGATGATAGTTTTACAAACTCTCTTGGTTCTACATTTATATTTAAACGCGTAAGAGCTGGGGAAGCATGGACAGATGTAATAGTAGCAGAGTATTCCGGAAGACCGGATACAGCAGAAGAATACTATGAGAATGTGCGCAAACTGCTTACGTTTTATAACGCTAGATTATTATTTGAGAATGAAAGAAAAGGAATCTACCCTTACTTTACGAATAAACACTGCGATTACCTCTTGGCTGATTAGCCAGATAAAATCATATCTGAAGTCTTTAAAGACAGCAAAGTGCAAAGAAGAAAAGGATGCCACATGACCAAGCAAATTAGGGCGTATGGCGAAGGATTAATATTAGAGTGGCTGTTAGATGAGTTTGAAGAAGGCCACCCTAATGTAGAAAGAGTATACAGCGAACCTCTAATAGAAGAGCTTATAGAGAATGATGGTGTACGAAATGTAGACCGTGTGATAGCTTTGTGTATGGTAATGATATACAGAGAGGAGCTCTATTAGGTAAAGGTGTCGTCTGCAAAAGAACAAAACAAATAGGTTGAACTCTTCGAGATGCCGTTATTTAGCAAACAATGGTTTGAAGAAGATAGCAGCACAAGTGAAGACGGTATGCCGATATTCACATTTTAATACATGGAAGATAACTTATACAATTCAGCTTTCCCCAGACAAAAGCTCCCTCTTTCAAAGAAAGGAAAGAAGTGGCAGGAAGATTGCGTTAACTATATTATAGGTGAAGGTAACGTAACATCTGGAGGAAATAGTACATCATATTACGGAGAGCTGTAGACCTATTATAATTTATATAACAGCATCTTCGACGAGAAGGATTTTAAATCAATTACAAACCCATTCAAGGTCGAGGATGGTTTTCCTGCTACTCCTCACGACTTTAATATTATAAGACCTAAAGTAGATTTGCTTATAGGTGAGGAAACGAAAAGACCTCTTAACTTCAGAGTTATCAGAACTTCATAGGAGGCTACATCTGAAATGCAGGAGAAAGAGAAATAGATGATTCTACAATATATAGAAGCAGCTATCACAGCTAAAATGAGCCCAGAAGAAGCTCAGTAGTTTCAGGAATAGCTACAGTCTGGAGAGATTATGCCGCCAGAGTAGATAGCTAAGTATATGGACAAAGACTACAAAGATATTGTAGAGAATACTGCGTATCATTCTCTTACCTATCTGAGAGAGAAGCTTGATCTTGACAACGAGTTTATCAAAGGCTGGAAGGACGGATTGATCTCAGGTAGAGAAATTTATTACGTTGGCGTACTTAATGCAGAGCCATATGCGGAAAGAGTTAATCCTATATGTTTCTCTTACGATAAAAGCCCAGACCTTGATTTTATTGAGGATGGATCATGGTGTTGCAGAAAGATGCGTATGCCTATAACTGAAGTATACGATAGATATTACGATAAGCTTGAAGAGAAAGACCTTGACAAGCTTGAAGAAATGATTGGTTCTACTCCAGGTAGAAATCTTGGAGATAGAAGTCCTGTTGATATGGGCATACAGTTGCGTATATATGATAACCCGATATTTGAAGGATCAGGTAAATCGCTTGTAAATGTATGGCATTGTTGCTGGAAGTCTTTTAAGAAGATATTCTACGTAACAACTACAGATGACGCAGGATAGCCTTAGATTAATATAGTTGATGAAACATATCAGCCTGTTGGTAATGAGGTAAGCATAGAACCAGATTGGATTATAGAGGTATGGGAAGGATACAGAGCTGGTAGCGACTTATACTTTGGTATACAGCCTATTGAATATCAGCATGTAAGTATCGATAACCCTAATAGCTAGAAGCTTCCTTATTGTGGCGCTATTTATAGTAACACAAATAGTAAACCTAGATCATTGGTTAGCATTCTTAAGCCATTACAGTATATGTATATTGTATTGTGGTACAGACTTGAGTTAGCTATTGCTAGAGATAAAGGTAAGGTTGTAAACATGGATATTACATAGATTCCTAAGTCTATGAATATTAGTCCAGCTAAATGGATGCACTACTTGTCTAGCGTTGGTGTTAACTTTATTAACCCATACGAAGAAGGTTGGAACATCCCAGGAAGAGAGGGCGGTAAGCCTGCTCAGTTTAACCAGATAACAGCGTTGGATCTTACAATGTCTAACGTCATAGCTGAATATATACAGCTGATGGATAAGATAGAAGAACTGGCTGGAACGATCTCTGGTATTACATAGCAGCGTGAAGGAGCTGTAAGCACATCAGAGATGGTAGGTAATGTAGAAAGATCTGTAGTACAGAGCTCGCATATTACTGAACCATTATTCTGGGCTCACAACTAGTGCAAGCGAAGAGTACTTAATATGCTCCTTAATACAGCTAAGGGTGCTTGGGAAGAGACCGGTAAACAGAAACTCCAATATATCTTTGATAATGGAGAAAGAGCATTCTTGGATATTACTCCTAAGTTCTACTATGAGGATATGGATGTATTCGTAAGTGATACGTCTAAAGATCTCGAGAATATATAGAAGCTCCAGCAGCTTATACAGCCAGCTATGCAGAATGGCGCTAGTTTACTTGAAGCCGCAGAGATTCTTACAAACGATAACTTCAATATCATTAAGCAGAAGCTTAAGGATATGTAGACTAGACAGGAGCAGATATAGCAGAAGCAGCAGGAAGCAGAAGCTCAGCAGCAATAGCAGTTACAGCAGATGCAGAATGAGTCTAAGCAGCAAGAGCTTATGTTGCAGGAAGCTCAGATGGATCTTCAGAGATATCAGATTGATCAAGATAATTAGACTAAGATAGCTGTAGCACAGATTAATGCTTATCGTGGAACAGAGGAATTAGATCAGGATCAAAACGGAATCCCAGACCCAGTAGAAATAGGCAAACAGGCTATCGAGCAGCAGAAGATTAATCAAGAGGCTTACAATAAGCGTTATGAAGCTAAGCAGAAGCGCGAGATAGAAGATCAGAAGATTTAGCTTGAGAAGGATAAGATGAAGCATGAGACAGAGCTGCAGAAGGCTAAGGATGATGCTGCTTATGAACGCGAGAAACTTAAGGCTCGCACGGCCCTTAAGAATAAAACATCTGGCGAGAAGTAATGAAGTTTGACAACAAGACATTTTAGTAGAAGTATGAGGCGTGGAAGAATGGCGCTGATTACTGGAAGGATATTAGAGGAATCAACTTGGGTGGAAACACCCAGGCTGAGGAACCTAGTACAGAAGAGTAGCTGCAGATTGATCAGAATGTATAGTCTATACTTAATGCTTATAATGAAGGAAAGGATGTTAATATAGCTGAAGACATTATTAAGCCATTACCTTTTGATACTCCATTAAATGAAGAGCATCCTATACTTCATAAATATAAAGGTGGAAAAGATGATTCTATTAATACTTTTGTTAACAGAATGGGCCCTCTTGTAGGACAATAGCTAAATAGATACGGTTATGGTGATGCTACATTTTACAATGTAATGCGTTAGCTTGCATATGAATCTAATTACGGTAGATCTAAAGCTGCTAGAAGACAACACAATTATGGTGGAGTAGGCTGGAATGGTAAGACTTACAATACATACAAAAGTGATGCGGATTTCGTTAAGGATTATGTAAGGCTTATGCATACACGATATGGAGCAGCGCTTAGAGCTAAATCTACATAGGATTATGCTAGGGCTCTTAAATAGAAGGGTTATTATGAAGATTCTTTTTAGAATTACTCAAGAAACCTTAATGGCATGAATAGCCTTGTTATAGCCGCTCGTAATCACAGAAATTCGCATAAGGATGCTTATAACTATAATGTATAGCTAAACGACCTTGAGTAGGATTACGAAGACGCTAAGAATGCTAGTCCTATAATTATTAATTCGCCATCTACAAGGTAGCCTAGTACTATTAGGGCAGATGTTCCTACAACTCTACTTGGTCCGACTTAGGAAGAGATAAAGGCTCAGCAATAGCGTGATCTTAATAAGTACAAACAGTAGATGTACGATAGGATAACATAGCCTTCACTTCCGAATATACTAAACTTGCTTCCATCTAATAACTTTGGTAAAGACTCTTATGGCTAGAAGTTCTGGTGGAGAAGAGGTAACAATCTTAAACTAATGCAATTATGACACAGATGGAAAGTCCTAAGCGAAAGATGTAGAAGAAGAATGACTATCAGCGTCATAAACTCTTTCGTAAGATTAAACGTAGAAGAAAAGCATAGTCTGAAGCAGATTAGCATATAGCTGAGAAGTAGCTTAGAAAGAAATTGAAATTACCTAAGTTTGATAGAGGTGAAGATGAATTGTCTACTTATAAAAAATAGGTAGAAATGTTTAATGATGCAAATTCTGATCCAACATTACCAGGTAGACTTGTTGATAGAAATAGAGTCGCTGTTAATCCAGAAACTGGTGACGTAATAGAAACTGGTGGACATGTAAATTTAGATCCAGTTATAATAACTGGTAAGATGCCTGATAATCTAAAACGAACTATAAATAAAAATATAGAATCAAATAGACTTTAGGACTTACTATATAAAGATAGGCTGTCTCCTGTTGACCCTGTTGGCGAACTTGTTGTAGAATCCGCAGCTATTGATAAACCTTTGGAATTGGCTGGAAAAGCGGCTTTGTATGGCATTGGCAGATATGGAGGAAAGCTTGGTCTAGATAAGCTATAGAATATAGCTAGAAAGAAATTACTAGAAAAAGAATTCGCGATTTCTAATGGAAGACATACTAGTTAGTATATAGACAAAGATCATTTAAATATTGGTAGCTATATTGGCGAAGGTGTCGAAAGTTTTGTGTATAATACAGTAGGTGATCCAAATACTGTTACAAAAATAAAAGTCCCAATATCTGATAGTTTAGATTTGATTATACATGATTATAATTCCGGTAAAGATGTTCGCATTAAACCATCTAAGCGTGGAACATTTACTAAAGCAGCTAAATAGCATGGTATGAGTGTTCAGGGCTTTGCTAATAGAGTTTTAAGAAATCCAAGTAAGTATAGTGCAGCTATGAGAAAGAAAGCCAACTTTGCACATAATGCAGCAGGTTGGAAACATTAAACATTACACGGGTTCGACTCCCGTGTAGCGTACAACAATTAAAAATATTAACTTAGTTATAATTTAAATTATGGCAAGAAAGAAGAAAAATCCATTAGGTGATTTTGAAGACGCTTTGAGCTCTCTCGGGTTCGGTGGTCAGGAAGGTGGCGACAGCGTTACAGACATCGATAACCAGGATGTGGTTAATCAGGTGTTAGACGACCCTAATGATGATATTGATAATTTAGACAATCCAGATGACGACAAGTCTTCTGAGGATAATAAAGATAATAAGAATGTAACTGGTGATCCTAATGCTCATGATGATGAGACACAGATCCCAGATAATATTTTAAATAATAATACGTCCGACACAACTACAGTTGACAACGAATAGGATGACGACAATTATGACAATGATCAGCAGACTGACACTGACGTCGTAGATCCTGGAGAAGCAGAATAGATTGGTGCTTTCTTTGACGCATTCGCTGAAGCTAATGGTTGGAGTGTTGATGCAGACGAGAAACCTAAGTCAGTCGAGGACCTCGTAGAGTATATCAAGGATGTCGTAGATGAGAATTCAACACCATAGTACGCCGATGATCGTATTGCTAGACTTGATCAGTACGTAAAGAATGGTGGTAAATTTGAAGACTTCTATCAGACACAACAGAAATCTATGTCTTACGATAACATAGATTTGGAGGACGAATCTAATCAGAAAGCAGCTGTTCGCGAGTTCTATAAATTATAGGGAATGAATGACGAACAGATTAGTCGCAAGATTGAGCGCTATGAAGATGCTGACATGCTGGAAGATGAAGCAGCTGATGCTGTAAATTATCTTAAGGCGTACGAACAGCAACAGCAAGAGTATATGGCTCAGCAACAGGAAGCTCAAAGACAGGAACAAGAGCAGCAAGCTGCACAGTTTATGAACGATCTTACTTCTAGTATTAATAGTCTTACAAATATTAGAGGTATCAATATTCCAAAGGAGGATAGAAAAGCGTTGTTCGATTATATCACAAGAACTGATGCAGACGGTTTAACAGAGTATCAGAAGGCTTTTAATAATAACCTTGTTAACAATTTGATAGAATCAGCCTACTTCACAATGAAGGGTGATGCTCTACTGGGCGAAGCACAGCGCAATGGTCAGACATCTGCTGCGAGTAAACTTAGACAAATGCTCAAACACCAAACAAAAAATCATACATCATACAATGTTGGGCATGAAAAACAACCTCAAGCATGGGATCTCGCGTCAAAATACCTATGATGAGACAATTAATATATTATGAATAATTCAAGTTCTTTATTAAATAATCTTCAGCTCTACCGTGGTAAGCGTTTTGCTGACTTGGTAGACGAAAACATGATTGCTAACGCAATGCTTACAAAGCCTCATGAAGTAGCAGGCTTGTTGTCATTGGTTTTTGGTACAAAGGATGATGGTATTTCAACTACCATCGACTTGTTAACTGGTGGTCTTGGTTCAACCATGACTATCGAAAACAGAGAATATGAGTGGTCTGTAATGATTGATGCTGATCACGCTGTTAACATCCGCTATGCTAAGTGGAATGGTAAGGAGATTACTCCTAAGTCAATTACAGAAGGTTTGACTCCAGGTATTAATAATACTCCTATTTATCTTGGTCTTGAAGAGAAGTGGTTAGCACTAGTCTGAGCCACGCTCACAGGCAACTGTGTGAATAATTAATTTCGTTAATTGCTGGAAACTCCTAAAGAATTTTAAACCATAGAGTTAAATTAAAAATTATAGATATATGAATAATATAAAAAATGGACAATCAGCAGCCAAGCAAGTATTAGTAAAACCTATAAAAGGCTGGGAAGATAAATATTTAGCATACAGTGATGGAAGAATATATTCTTTAATTAGAAACAAATTTTTAAAACCACGTATGTCTATGGATGGATATGAAAGAGTATGCTTGTTTAACGATGGCAAAAGATATGAATATAGAGTACATCGTTTAATAGCAGAAACATTTATTGATAATCCAGATAATCTTCCACAGGTTAATCACAAAGATTTTAACAGAAATAATAATTGCCTAGATAATTTAGAGTGGTGCACAAATTACGAAAATATACATTACTCTATAGATAATGGAAGAATCCATCAATTCAGAAACAGAAAATCAGATGGAACTTTTAAAATATGTAAAGCATATACATTTACAAATGTTTACAATGGAAAACATTTTACAATAATTGGAATTAGGCAAGTTGCAAAACAATTTAAATGTTCTGTTAAAAACGTTTATTCAATTTTAGAAAAATATCAGAATACTGGTGCTTATGTTGTAAACGGATTTTTTAAAGGTCTTAGGGTTGACTCAGAATACTTGAAGGTTCAACGACTAGCCGATTGCGGCGTAGCTTCAAGCGAAGCGAAATGCGAAACATCCAGTAATGGATGAAGATATAGTCTAAACTTTACAGAGATGTAAAGCTGTCAACATAGCAAGAGTGTTGGCGGGCACCGATTAGCGACCGGTGCTGAATTATCGGGTTTGTCGGACCTGGTGCAATTCTTGCATTTGACAACGTAAACTTCCAGGTACGTGTAAATGGTACTCCATACCAGGATGGTAGCACATGGGTATATGAGTGCTATGTAGCAGAAGGATTCTAGGGTTCTTATATTCCTTGCGAGTATTTGCTCCCAGGCCGTCAGGTAGACCGTATCGGTTCTGCATACGAGGAGTACAGTGATGAGGCAGATATCATCAACTATCAGACTCCATTTAAGATGCGTAATAGTTTGATGACTATGCGTCTTACTTACGATATCACTGGTGATGCTTACTCTACAGTATTGGCTATCGCTTTGACTGATCCTGAGACAGGTAAGAAGTCTTATTTGTGGTCTGACTATCAGTATTGGAAGGCTCTTCGTGAGTGGAAGAAGAGAGAGGAGAAGCAGTTGCTGTTCGCTCATTCTAACCGTAATGCAGATGGTACTTACAATTTGAAGGGTACTAATGGCCGTTTCGTTCCAATCTCTGCAGGTTTGTTCGAGCAGATTGCTCCAGCTAACGTACGTTATTATACAAAGCTGACTACAGAGCTGTTCGAGGATTACTTGTTCGATCTCTGCTACAACATTATCGGTACTAACGAGCGTAAGTTCGTTGCTTTGACCGGTGAGATGGGTATTCGTGAGTTCGACCGTATCTTGAAGGAGAAGGCAGCTAGCTTCAATATGATTGATACGCACTTCGTTACAGGTTCTGGTCAGGACTTGAAGTTGGGCGGTCAGTTCACAACTTACACTATGACTAATGGTATCGAGTTGACAGTTAAGCGTTGTGCTATGTTTGATAACATGGAAATGTTCCGTCAGCTTCACCCATTGACAGGTAAACCATTGATGTCTTATACATTCTTGTTCGTTGACCTTGGTCGCCGTGATGGTCAGGCTAACATTGTTAAGGTATGTCGTAAGGGCCGTGAGTTCGTACAGTGGTGTACTGGTGGTTCTGTATTGCCAAATGGTTATGCAAATAACATCAACACTATGCGTTCTAACAGCCGTGATGGTTATCAGGTACACTTCCTTGGTGAAGAGGGTATCATGCTGAGAAACCCATTGTCATGCGGTATCTTGTATTGTGATGCCGAAGACCAGGAGACTATTGCAGTCGAGAACAGAGCAGCAGAGCTCGCGTAATTAATAAAATAATATACAATGTTCAACCCCACCCAAAATCGGGTGGGAGCTTGGCATTGCAACAACTAATTGAAAAATTATGGTAGTTGAATTAAAGATCAGAAAGAAAAATCCCTGGGCTGGATTGTTAAAGTATAAACATTGTTTTGATTATATTGCACCTTACTTTACCAGATCTGGGTCGATATACACAGGTTTAACACCTGAGGACGAAAAGAAATTTGAAAAGGAGCTTGGCTATCCAGAAGGCCATCTCGCTAAAAATTCACCATTCTGGAATACATTCTGTGTTAAGGTTGGCTCTAAGAGCACAATTCTTGATGACTCATTCCCACGATAGGCTATGATTATTAAGTTTCTTGAGGGACATAAGAGAGTAGCCACATCACTTGATAAACTTAATGCTGGTAAGGATTACCTGCTTATTAATAGACAGGCTGAAGCTATTGAGAAGAATAAGATTAACAAGCTTCGTAGAGACGCTATTATTGCTTTTGGCAAGCTTTCTCTCGAAGAGATGCGTAAGTGTCTTAGGCTGTTCGGTGTTAGCGCTGACACAATGTCTAATGAGCTTGTAGAGTCTACATTGTTCTCATTGGTTGATAAACAGCCACAGAACTTCTTTACAAAGTGGGTTAATAACAAGACAAAGGAAACAGAGTTCTTGATCGAGAGTGCTATTGCCAAAGGTATTATCCGTAAGGATAGAACACAGTATTACTATGGTTCTGAGATGCTTGCAGACTCATTGTAGGATTGTATTGCATACTTGGACGCAAAGAAGAATCAAGACTTAAAGATCTCGATTATTAATCAGATCGAAAATAAATAATTAAACTAACGACGTATGACGCATAGTGATATTTATACTAAGTTTATGATTGAATATGACAAGGCAAATATAACTTCGTCATATCCGTCGCTAACTAAATATGAGATTGCTACAATACTCGATAAAGCCTACCTAGCTCTTATAGCTCAAAAATATACAGGAAACAATCCTAGAAGGTCAGCGTTTGAGTCAGATATGAAAGCAATCGAAGATTTATAGCCATTGATTAACAAATTAACTGCCGTTGGTAGTTTATCTGGCGATAATAGCTATACATTCGCTACGCACACTATAGATAATCTTGTTTTATACATAATTGATGGACAGATTGAAATCAAAGAGAATATTACTTCTCATGATAACAAGAACCATAAATATGAAAATATAGTATTCGTATCGCATGATGTTGCTAAAAAATTTAAGGTAACAAAAACAAATCTACCTTGGATTGAGTAGCCTGTAGGATGCATAGAGAACAACAATGTTGTGGTATATGTAGATCCAATGGATGTACAATATAATGGAGCTCAGTCAACGGCTGAATTCACATATATTAAACGTCCTGCAAAATTTGCTATTGGACCAGGACTATCAGTAAACGACTATGATTTCGGATAGACTAAATTTGAATTATCTGATAGCATGGCAGAGGAATTAATTAATTTGGCAATTATTATGTCTACCGAGATTGTAGAATCTAGTAGACTTACTACTAAAGCTAATACTATACCACTTGAATCATGACAAGAGAAGAAACACGAAAACTTGGTATTGAGTTTGAACGTAGACTAATTGAAGTATATCCTTAGTTTGCGTCAGAATAGAAACTTAGCACCGATACAATATATTCATTCTTAAGCGAGTTCTAGACACAGTATGTAAAAATGCTGTATTCTACAGAAGACGATTTTCAACGTGGTACTAGACGAGCTAAAAGAATAAGCGATGTTAGTAGATCTTTAATTAGGCGAGTTAATATAAAGGCATCAAATGATGATGGCTTATATAAATTGCCTGAAGATTATGCGATGTACGTAAGGTCAGAAAGCATCGTTACAAAAAATTATAAAAGTGATAAGGTTTTAGAAGATGGTGTAATTACACCAAATATACTTATTAAGCAAGAAGATGTAGACAACGTAATCAATGCGTACTACAACTATAACGGGATTATAAAAAATCCATTAGTTATATTTGAAAGCACTAATTATACAAGTAATTAGTTTAAGATTATATCTGACGTATATACATAGATAGATAGTGTTGATCTTATATACTATTGCCAGCCTAATGCATTCAATGTATTAAAGTTTAATGACAGCGATCAGTCTGCTGGAGCTGTACATAGTTATTGTTCGCTTCCGTATTCATGTTTTGAAGAGCTCGTGTCAGGTGCTGTAGACATGTATTTGACTCAGTATAAACTAAAACTTGCTTAGGGTAATTCTAAATAGAAATCACAACCAAAATAGTAGGAGGCTGAGTAATGAGGAATATAGATATTTTAGTAGGGCTAGAAAGAGAGATAAATAAATTTGATAGCCAGCTAGACAAACCATCTACTGACGAATCTTTATTCTGGCTCAATTAGGCTGTTTGTAAGTTTATTAAGCTTAGATTTAATAGCGATCTTGTTCACGGAACTTCGTACGAACAAAATGAAAAGCGTAGAGAAGATCTTATTAAACTATACGAATAGAAGACTTACACATCAACAAATATGACTGTAGATGAAAGTCAGCCGTCATATACATCTTACACTATAATCTATCCAGAAGACTTCATGTTCTCACTCAATGAGGACGTCGTAATAAGCGATCTTGATGGAGAGAATAAAATCAATACATGCATGTTTGAGTGTACGTAGGATAATTTTATGTACAGAGTTAACAACAGTCTTACAGATTTCCATTACAGATTTCATAGAGCTAGACCTCTACGTGTAAGAAATTCTAATGGATGTATGTTGCTAACAGATAAACAATATAAGATTAGTAAATATTCTTTAGGTTATCTCAGAAAGCCTACAGAAATAACACTCGATAATCCTTATGATGAATATGAGGATTTCGAGGATATTATTATGCCCGAGATTATAAAGATTGCTGCTCAAATGTATTTAGAAAATAAGAAAGACGAGCGCTATAGAACTATAACTCAAGAGGTAAATACACAAGAATAATAATTTTAACGTGGAAAGCCCAGCTAGTTAGGTCTAGCATTAATATTATAGGGTGAGTAGAAAAAATTAATTTTAATATGATTACATATGTAAATACAGTCCTTGTTTCTAACAAGAACGGTGAGACACTTGCTACAGCCGAAGATTTGGCTGGCAAGGAAACAAAAGCAGAACTTAAGCCATTGGTTGGTAAGTTTGTATTTATGAACTGCGATCCATCTGCACAGAATGGTACAGCTATCACAGATGTTTATTCTTATGATGAAAACGCAGATCGCTTCAAGATTGGCGTTATTACATCTGATAGTTTTTAGAAGGTTGGTAAGGACGGCACTGTTAAGTTTGTCCCAGTTATCAAGTGGTCTAACATCATCAACGTTGCAGATATTAAGTCTGTAACAAAGCTCGACTATAAGGACGATGCTGAAGATCAGATTACAATAGACTTTACAAACGTACCATTAGAAACACTTAAGGTTCTTGCACAGGGTGGTTGTCCTGTTGTACTTCGTCTTACATTCAAAGATATGCCAATGCGTTATCGTAAGTGGACAGAGTCTTATAGCTACGTTACAGAAGTTGGTGACGGTGTTGAGTAGATTATCGCTGGTCTTGTAAAGGATATTATTCGTGCTCCAAAGCGTCAGAGAGTATACGCTAAAGCTGATGAGAAGAAGCTCATTCTTACAGCAATGAAGTATGATGACGATGAGTCTAATAGAACAGAAAACGTATACATGAAGGGTCGCTTTGATGCAAATATGTATTGGATGAATCCAGCTGCTCCAGGTTGGGCATCTAATAACAAGTATGATCTTGGTGCAGCTTTCTCAAAGAAGGAAGGTACAACATATCCTGCTTCAGCTAAGCTTGTTCGTGATCGCGAACGTGCATCATTTGACTACCAGGGTGTTTTGCATCGTAGCTGCTGGTACGATCCTCAGCCAGCTATGGTTACAAATATCGATAACAAATACGATGGTATCACAATCGAGTTCGAGAACCAGTATAGAACAGCTGATGATTTGTGGCGCAGAACAAAGCAGACAGTTGAGATTTACGCATCTAATAATGGTGAAAAGTTTACAACTGGTGCTGTAGAGATTGCTGGTGGATTTGTAGAGAAGCTTCAGAATATGATCCAGGCTCGTCAGAACATAGCAAATCCTATTAGTAATGCAAACGCATACGACGAAAAGAAATTTTAATATTTAGCCGGGGTGGGGTAATAAGCCCTATCTCGGCTTTTTGTTTTTAAATACATATCAATATGCAAAAAATCAGAATCGGAAATGATATTAGAATAAATATATCACTTGTTGATAAAACGGAATATAGCGCATCTAATATCAAGAATATAAAATGTTATTTGGTTAACAAAACATTAACCGAGAGCATGAATAAAAAATGCTGCAATAGTTAGTATTTGCTAAATTGGTGTGGATGTCCTACGTATCACGTATTGCCTCATTGTAGAAATAAATTCTACTATAACGGAAGAGATTTTGACTGCAAGTGTGAAATGGATAAATATAGACCTTTGGACAAAACAAAATATCTCATGGAGTCTGAATTAGACGCAAACAATAATGTTATAAACGCATACTTTCCATCAAAAGATTAGATATGTGGAGTATATCAATTAATTGTTGTCGTAGAAACATTTGTTCCTGGTTGGGGAAAAAGATAGCTTAAAACTAATACGATAGACTATGGAGAGATATTTGAAATCGTTGATAAAGGTACAGAGCAGACTGGTGGTATAACAATAACAACTGGAGTTGATCCTTTGATTAATTCTGGATTTATTGGATATTTAGCAGTAAGACCATTCGCCGAAGACGAAGAAAGTGATCAAGATAAAGGATTCGACAGGTCTGACGATGGATACGAAAACCCATCACAGGAAACATATGATAATGTAGGAATACAGAATGTAGATCCTAATTTGCTTCTAGAAGTTCATGATTTATCAAGATTCTCAACTATAGTAAATTATGTAGATGGTCAATATTTATGGGTAATGTCTAAAAAGCCTATTAAAAACCTTATTGATGGAAGTATGAATAATATACCATTTACTACTGTTTAGTATAATGCTGAAACAGGATATTATTATTATGCAGGTTCTAACCCAGTACTTAAAAACACTATGTCTGGAGGAGTTTCTGTAAAGGCAATATTCTAAAATGACTAATTATGGCAGATATTAAAAACTCGTATATAAGACCAAAGAAAGAGGATACTATCGTATACGGAAGGATCGTTAGTGCGTCTACAGAAGGCGTTGTGGCAGATGCTGGACAAATATACGATGAACAGCTCAAAATTGGTCAGCATGAATTAAATAAGCGAATTATAAAGAGCGGCATTGGATCATTTGCCGGAATACCTACATATACACAAGATATCATAGATAATATAGACCCTAGTGACATCCCTGATAAATATATACTTATAGCTGATAAGGAAAGTGACCTAAACACAAAACCTTCTAGAGAAGTTTAGGTAAATGGTACGTATGTCGACATTTTGTTTTCTGCCATAAGAGCATTATAGAGCGAAGTGGCAAAAATAAGGAATACGTTTAGATATGGACTCAATTCATATACGGATGAAAATACGTTAATGTCATCTGTTCTAGACGGTATTTCTGATCCAGACGACGAACCATTGTGGGCGGTTGATAAAGAAGATTTGTCATCTGTCACAAGTCTTACAATAGGTCATGGTTGTGAACTTACACCAGAATCAAACTTAGGATATGATGAAGAAGGTGTAGTAAAGGTTACTGGAGAAGCTACATGGAATGACGATTAGACTGTAAAATAGATTACAGATCCTAAGATTTTTATGTATTTTACTGTAACTAATCCAGATATAACTATACATTTAACAAACGGAGAAAACTAGACTCGTTTTAATATAAATTCAATAGAGTTGCCAAAAGCTGATGCATACAATATAATGGTTTGCATTAGTAGAATGGTAGGAGATGCTGGTAGTAGATATATATACATTAGTATCGGCGATGCTATCCATGACAAGGTATACAAAGAAGGCTATTATTATGATGATAGGCTAAACAATATACGAAACGATATCGGGTATTCATATTATCCAGATTGGGTTACGTTTAGAGATACAAACGTTTCTATGTTTGATATATGCTCTAAATTCCAGGATTTTTCCAATCAGGTTATTCCTAGCGCACCATCTGAGTAGGATTACAAATATAAAGTATCACATATAACAATTCGTTCTGTAAAATCAGAAGATGTACTTTAGAAGATAAAGGACCAAATTCAGAATAACGAATTAACCTTTGTTGAAAGTACAAAGAATTTATGGATTAAAAATAATAATAAACTAGTTAAAATTGCTGCTGGTGGCGGTACAACACCAGATGACGGTATGACAGAAAGTGAAGTATTAGATTTGCTTAAGAAGCAAGGTATTATTCGCGAGGATGGTGGAAACCTACGAATAACAGACCTTTCAGATATTACATTTATTCACCAAGACACTGGCAAGAAGTACAAGTTCTTTATCGATGAGTCTGGAGATCTTATTAATCAAGAAATTCCTAATGACGAAGATCTTCTTTCTAATAGAGTAATCGCTAGTGGTGTTGACTTGGATAGCTGGAGTGCTAGAGGATTTATCGGTAGACTTAGATTAGCAGAATATAATAAAGCAAATCCATCTAACAGATTATCTGAAACACAAAATATTGGATTATATTCTGACAGAATAAAAATTGGTGCATTCTACGCACCGTTGGATACAGATATAGTACACGGTTGTACAAGAGCGTTTATTGAACTTGAGAATACATCTGATAGCGACTTTTGCTTACAGGGGTGCTATTTGCATTACACTAGACCAACAGACGAGAAGTAGGCTGTATATCATTTACCACTTACTGGCACGATAAAAGCAGGTGGTACATATGTTATTGCAGGAGCTTATTATGGTAATAAGAAAGATGAAAACGCTTATATTAAGGTAGATTCGTACGATCAAGAGTGGTACGAAGATGGTAAGCTAATTGATTTTACAATTGATACAAGTTCTAACCTTGGAAACGGTTTCGCTTTGACATATGGTAATCCAACACTTACTCCTACAACATATTTATGGAAAACAAACGATAGCTCTGTAACTATATTTAATGACACTAATACTTACCCTAACCTATACGATCCATCATTCATTGATTCAATCTATTTCTTTACAGGTGTTATAGATTCTTCTAAGACTGGATATTGGGCAAAGCTTGTTCTTAGTATTAAATCGAATACAATGTATAAAAACACATTTGAGCTTGACCCTGCACAGTAGGCTTATTAGTCAGCAAACGTTAAAGATAGTTCTAGAGCAAGATGGGCTAGTACAGCAGATGTTTGGATTGTAGATCTTAGTTCGCCAACGATTAGTTTTCCACATTCTAAAGAATAGTATAGTGTAGCTAACTTTGCTCCAAAGGCGTCTTATTTAAATAAGAATGTATGTACAGATAAGTCTAAGCTTGATGTAACTAAGCCAAATATGGTTACATGTTCGTTTGGTATAGACATGCATAAGGATAGGGCATTTAACTGGATCTCTGTAGGATATCATGATGAGTATATCTGGATTAGACAGAAAGGCTAGACAGATTGGACATATAGATTCGAATCTTATAAAGAGGTAGAAAACGTTACTACGTAGGCTACATCTTATCCTAGAAGAAAAGAGTACTCTAAAGACGTTAATAATGTTATCTATAGTAGAATCGTAAGTAGATTTCCAGCAGATGATACACAGTATACATCTCATAAATGTGTAATTAATGTTGTTGGTTCTGCTGTTACAGGAGGTCCTTAGGTTTGGGAGTATGTTGTTGGTAGACCTAATGCTAATGGTAATCCTGGTTCATATGTATCAGACGTACAGTCATTTACATTATACCCAGAAACTTATAAGCCAGTTATTTATCAAATAACAGACTAGCAAGGATTTGATTGGTTACAGTATCAGGTTTGGGCTGCAGCAGCAAACAAGCTGAATGAAAAGATTACAGAAGACCAAAATAGTAGCAATATTATTCCTATTCTCATTAATACTGGAGACATGACACAGAACGGAACAAGAATTAATGAGTGGTTTGATTACTACAACGCTGGTAATGTTTTGTTTAACAAGTTTGAGTAGATGAATGTTGTTGGTAACAACGACCTATGTGGTACAAATGTGACAGATCTTGGAACTGGTGACGACCTTGGTAAATCAAATTCTTTCTACTTCCACGTATTCTTTTGTTACGATATAAATGAATCTGTATTCGTACCAATTGTTAATAGCAAATATATACCATCTCTGTATTATTTCGAATCAAAGAACTACAGATTCGTTATGATTAATAGTGAAATCACAACGATTAATTGTAACCAGTGGTTTAATCTTAAAGACGGAGAAGACACTGTTAATATTTATACCGGCTACACTATTGGTACAAATAAGAAATATATTAGCAGTTTTACATCTATATATACAATGGTTTATAACATGCTTAACACTAGTAAAAAGTGTATAGCTGCTTGTCATGAAATGCCGTTCACTGTTATTACAAATAGCAATATCGCAAATGGACAGGAACGGTATTCTAGATCACTTGGACCTAATGGAGACAAATTAATCGGCAGCCATTGCAATTAGATCGATCAAACCGAAACTGGTGCTGGTACATATTGGCTTAGTAGACTCCTTGAGTACAAAGGTGTAAAGCTTATGATCGGTGGTCATAAACACACATATGCTTGTACATATCCTGTTAGAGAGTATTTCTTCTTTGGGTAGGATAAAAACAGCAAAGATAATTTTTCAGAGTATTCGATGAGCAATACATTATAGAACGATAATGTTAGATTTGTTGTAGATGGTAAAGATTATACAAAGTTCCCTTTAACAAAACGAGAGGATGTAGGACAGGCTCCTACTGGCTTCTTCCCATATACAAGCGTGCCTACCCTTGAAGGCGGTGTTACTTATTTTATGTGTTAGGCTACAGGATTTAAACTTACATCAAATAAAGAGCTTCCTTCTGCAAACTAGAAGTTCTCTATAGCTATACCAGAAACAACAGTTAAAAACGGAAAAGACGTAGCAAACGCTAACTAGAAATACCCAATGTTTGGTATAATAAAACTCTCGGATTCTGATTACAATGTTGAGCTTGTTAGAATAGCTAACATTCTTACATCTACAGCTAAATTTACACAGTACGATTACTCTACATCTCCTATGAAGTTACAGTACTTTAAGCAGGTTTCTGATAACAACTACGGAGAGTGGGTTGATACAGAAACAATAATGCTTACAGTATGAGATTAAATAACAATTCTAAGATTGTTAGTGATGACGATATAATAATGTCGGATGGCTCTTTAACGCTGTCCGACAAATTATCGTCTATAACTAATGATGTAAATTCGCTTAAGACAAATGTTAAGTGGATTTATAAATATGGCGGAGTCGGTTCTGGCTCTGGTAATGGAGATGGAGGCAACGATAAGTCATTTAGTGTATTTGCGTCGCTTAATGGTATCCAGCTTAAGGGCGAAAATATTGTCCTTAATGGAATAGATACATATCCGCTTCTTATTATAATAAACAACCCAAATGGTGGCAAGTTTAATGTAACATACTCGTATACAACCAAAACTGCTAATGGTGGAGAAATTACTCAGACAAGAACTTAGATTTTATCTATCGAAAATGCGTTTAGATTTTAGACGAATATTAATCTTAATACAAACTCCACGCTTACTATTACTGTAACAGATGGTAATGACACATAGCAGGTATCATGTTAGTACATTGTTACACCATATTCGTTCGATGTATCACTTGTTGATGATAATGGAAAGAAATATTTAACAGATAGCAATACGTATGAGATCTTTATAGAAACAGCAAGAGATACTGGTCTTAATATAAAAGTTGACTACGTAGTTTCCGTTTCAGCATCAATAAACTACTCGGCTAGATTTAATGGATAGGATTTAGGTTCTGGCAATATTGAAAATCAAAGTGGATCTCTTACATTTCCTATAGATAAGAGTAATTTTACAAACGATAAATCTGGACTTTACTCTGCCGTATTTAGTACATAGGTTATACCAGATGGCTAGGAAATGATATCCAATGATCAAACTATAAATATATCTCTTATACCTAACGAATTATATTGTTTAATATCTCCAGATGTCGGTGTTATATATAATACACAATAGACTGAGGGTTAGTATATTTACAATCCTGGGTATATTTAGTTTAACTTCAGAATCTATGAAGGCATAAATAATAACAGAAGTTACAATGTTTTCGTAAAGGTTAACGGTGTACAAATGTTTGAAAACGGTCTTACCGTAACAGAGCGTCAATAGAATTCATTTAAGATTCTTGCTACAAAAGCTGGGGAAAACACAATTGAAATAAACGTTTCTGGGTACAGCGCTAAATATTATTTTTATGTAAAAGAATCCGAGGATTAGCTTGATTGGTTTGAAAATTCGTAGCAGTGGACATAGTACTATTACAGAATAAATACTTGTACTGATAATTTTAATTAGTATTTAGCTAATACAAGTATATCTTAGACTGTTAACTCTAATGCTATTAGAATAACAGGTATTGAACCTCCATAGGTTAGTGGTACAGGAAATATTTGTACACATATAGCTATTGGTTTACAGTTTAATCATATAAATTCTGATAACGCTACTATTATAAGTTTGTACAACGATGGAGATTCTCCAATTATGACAATAGGGTAGCAGTTAACAACTAGAGGTAGTTCGTTCGTAGATTGCTATGTGCAAAAGCAAAATGATGCGAATAAAGATGATCTTACAAAATATCACCTATTGTAGGTTTTCTCGAATTTTGTAAAAAAGGATGGTAACGATTCATACTATGACACTTCTATATATATTGACGGAAGAATGGAGGCGTCATTCTCTAGTTTATTCAATGCGCCATTGATTATAAAACAATTGCAGATAAATCCAGCTAACGTTTACATTAACACAATAGATGTTGATTATCTTCCTGTGTCTGATATTGGAGAGAATGGAGATTACGACGTATATCAATATTATCTTAAATATAGATCTGAGATAATTCGCGAACAAAGCGAAGAATTTTAGCAAGAACTTATTTTAAAGCAATATTTAAAAAAGTTTAATGTTGGAATAAATGGTAGAATTATTACAGACGGTGCAACAATTAGCGATATTGCTGCAAATACGTCAACTCCTGTTCTTGTTATGACGTGCCAAGACAATGGTACCGGAACTCCAATGATATAGAGGCTCGAGAAAAATTATGGTGAGGATGGAACCGGTGAAGGGTCCGATCTTAATTTCCCTGTATCAATTGAATGGAGTCCTGGAAGATCTGCGTTAACAGAAGTTAAGGTACCAGATTCGTTTACTAATGCACAGTTTAGGGCATCGTTACAAGGTTCTTCTACAAAATTGTATAGAGTAAAAAACTTTACATTGGAAATAGAGAATACAGACCAATCTGAAACTGCTGACGTTTACTTGTATTCTCCTAATTTCAATCAAAATAACCCTGAGACATTTTTACCAGAAACGTAGTTTACATTAAAAGCTGATGTCGTTGATAGCTCTCACTCAAATAATACAACTTGTGGAAAGTTTGTAAACACAGTTTGTGAAAAATTTAGCGACAGTATTAGTGAAGATAGCGTATTTAAGCCGTACATAAAGAACTGCCTTGAGGGATTTCCTATACTTTTGTTTATGCATATTGTTACAGAAGATCCTGATACAGGGCTCAAAGATGACGTTTATTATTACTTCGGAGTATATAACTTTAACCTTGGTCGTGAAGCGTATTTTAATCTCGGCTATAAAGATCTTAGAGTATTTGGTGACAAGACTACATTAACTGGTAGCGGAAAAGACTTTGTGTTTTATAAAATAAATAACGATGATAATACGTTGAGAGAAGGTCTTGGTGTTGCTGAAATTTAGGGCGGTTCTAACTACTTTGACTTCTCACAGTATGATTCTACTATATTATTTTAGCAGAACAAAGAGAACGATAACACATACATGTTTGGAGACCTTGTTCATGGCTCAAACTTTTCTGAAGCAGAACTGTAGGAATCTATACAAAAGCTAGTAAAATCAGTGACGCTTGGAGGTGGCTATTTATTTGACTACCTAAAGAAGGTAAGAGGCTCTTATGAAAATGGATATTCTGCAGAAGAGCTTGATGAATCCGGAAACAAAACTGGAAAATCATTAAATATGGTTCCAGATTATACTAAATAGTATCAAAGAAGATCTGATGGTTCAAGTTGGAAATACGTGTTGAAGAGCACTATTAGTCCTGGAACACAGAATAATTTAAGAGATCTTTGTATACCAGATATGGATAACAATAGGCCATCAGAGTTAAACTTCTAGTCAATATCCGAGTATTATACAATATGTATGGTTCTTGGTCTTGTTGATAGTGTAATGAAGAATCTTAATATCAAGACGTGGTCTGGCAAGAATTCTGCTGGTACAACTTGGGTAACAGCGTTCTATGATATGGATACATGTTTAGGCATTAACAATAGCGGTGGTAAAATTTCTTATTTTGCTTTCTCAGACTATTGGGATGGACAATTAAAGAAAACTCAAGACGGTGTTGATTATCCAGATAATGTAAATATATACAGAGACTTTTCACCATCTACACTTGGGTCAAACGGATTCGATGTTCCTTCATCATATTTATTTGCAGTCGCTAAATATGCCAGATTAATATTTAAGGACGATGAATAGTATACGGTTAACTATCCGCAAGAATTGTATGCAAAATGGAGAAGTAATGTTATAAACAACAAGACTCACGAAGGAATTCTAAAAAATGCTGATTATTTTGTAGATAATTTCTACGCTAATAATCTCGGTTCTATAAATAGCCTACTTGTAACATACAACTATAGATCTAAATATCTTGCACTCGATGGTTCGGGTACACAATGGAATCCTATTGATTACCAGAAGTTTAACGGAACTAGAATCAACTATGTAAGAGATTGGTTTAATGGTAGATTACACATCCTTGATGCATACTTTAATATTAACTCAAGCATAGGTGTTCCTATACAATATAGAGATGATGACGGATAGTGGAAGGACATAAATCTAAGTAGCGATCCAAATGTTGAAAACATCGTATACGATCTTACTTATAACGCCGCAAACTATTCTGTACCTATGAATCAAGATGTAATTATTCTTAGAGACATATTCTCTTCTGGAAGTTCTTCTGCCGGTATTCAGCTTGGTTCAAATGCTAGCTTTAAGATTAAATGTCCTAAATTTTCTCCTTTACAGATTACTAAGGCTAACTCGGTTATTGCAAACTACATAATTGGTGGAGATAATTATCAATAGGTCGACATTAAAACAACCGGTGTGCAAGGTGTTAAGGTTGGAGGTTCTTAGCTATGGTCTTATCTTGAAAATATAAACTGGATAGAAGGAAATGCTTAGACTGGTTTGTACATTGGGTCTGATAAACTTGAATCAATAAACGGTTCTTCGAATACATTTGGAAGTTTCTCTTTTGATACACCTAGCGTTAAGGAGATCAATTTAACATCACCTGGTTATACTGCAACATTAACACTTAATGGAGCTGACAATTATCCGAACCTAAGCTCTATTAATCTTAGCGGATCAAAAATGGGTTTAACTGCGAATGGTTTAAATGTAGCAACTGTTAATGTTAGTAATATTAAAAACCCGGGAGCAAGTATTGTTATAACAAACTGTGCTAATATCACCAGTTTCTTTGTAGACAATAGTTAGATTTAGACGCTTCAGTGGTCATAGATATAGGGGCAATACAAGAACTTGTCGTTCAATAATAAAACGAATATCACAAACTTTAATTTAAGCTGCATTGAGAGTGGCGGTAGTTTTACTCTTTCTGGTGACAATTCTGTTGAGACTATAACACTACAAGGTTTTGAAACAATAAACATAAACAATTGTCCTAAGCTTAGAACCGTTACAATTACAGAGTATGACAACCATTCTAATGTATAGATTTACCCTAAGAGTATATCTGTAACAAATTGCATACATGGTTAGCTTTGTATCAAAGATAATGCTGGTGCAACCGTTAATAATACTGTAGACTTGCATAACTCAACACATCTTTAGAATGTATGTTTCTAGAATAGCACAAATATAAAGCATGTTATCCTTCCTCCAAATATTTCAGCTATAAATCACTGCTTCAAGAATGTTACAGGTCTTTAGACCGTTGATGCTACACCTCTATATATTGGGCCATATACGTTCTATAACTGTTTTAATTATCATGGTTTAGATTAGAGTGGAGATTATACATAGTTATCAGTAAAACCTGATACAACGTCTTTAAATAGTGCATTTGAAAGAAGTGGTGTTGATCTTGAATTTGTAGCAAACTTTTTTGAACATGCTATTCCAGAAAATAACAACATTACTAACACTAGTTTAATGTTTGCTTATTCAAGGGTTAGCTTTACACAAAATGATTATAAGAATCATATAACAGATGGTGTATTTAGAAGTCCTATAGATCCATCAGTTTTAAACAGGGTTACTAATGCTGATTAGATGTATCTTGCTACAGGTATAAATGTACACTTTAAAGAATTGTATAATTTCGGTAGTCCATCCGGATGTTCATATAGTTAGTTTTTTAATGCACGTACTTCAAGAATGGCTACAGACTGTTTTGAACACTGTATATCAAAGATGACTGATTGGGGTGGAGATGACGGTTATGGAGGCTATGAATTTTAGATACCAATGGATCCAAATACTGGTGATGATATATCAACATCTGAAATTATATCTGCTAAAGATATATGGAATCCTAATGGTATATCTCCTAAGAGACTTCGGAGAATATAGGACTTTAATATATCTAACTCATACAAGGTTGATTTGAGCGAATTGTTTAACTCTAATTGGACATCATTAACAACTTTGATAGCATGCTTCCTTAATTGTTATAGTGTAAACCTTGATGGCTTACTTTATAATCTACCAAAGATAGACTACATTAGTACATGTTTCTCGCAGGATAGAAGAAGTACCGATGATGTTGATTTATGGGAGTTTATTAATTGGGAGAAATTTGTTCCAAGAAGTCAAGGTGGATTCTTAACAGACCAATATAGACATAATTACGGATGCTATAACTTTAAAGCCCATGTTTCATTGGAGCATTATAGAGATATATGCAATCTGTATCTTAAGCATAATAAAGAGAATCTGAGTAATTTGTTCTATAATACAAATATAATAGGAACTGATGGAGATTTAACGTTTGGAAATTTATCTAAAATAAATTTAAACGCAAAATATATGCGACATACGTTCGATGGTGCTAAGTATGATAACGGAGCGTTAAGATTGGATGACAACTTCTTCTCTAAATTACCTAAAATACAAGATGTTAGATATTGTTTTGCAAATACATCTTTAGCAAAACCTATACCATTTGATTTCTTTAGAAAGAGATATGATAATATTAATACTTAGGTATTCATAAAGGTTGGTAATGAGTACAAGCCTGCAACTCTGCATGATTATAAATACGGAAGAGATAACAGTTATAAAATCTGGAGCTTCTCTCATGTATTTTACAATGTTAGTCCATAGAGTGGTGCATAGTAGTTTGATATGACCACAAAAATTCCAGACAACTGTGCAAAGAATAATGACACAAGCGATCAGACTGCGTATATGGAATATTATACTCGCACATAGGATCCGGAAACTGAAGAATATACATATACAAAACATACTATTAATCACTGCACAGAGCTTACTGATACATAGAATTTGACAGGTGGATATTAGGCTTCATATAATCTTGGAAATGGCGAAATGTTTAATAATGGATAGGTTCCTGATGGAGGCGTAAACAACTTGATTATTCCACCAGATTTCTTTTATTGTGCAGCAACTTCTCATACTTCAGATAGTGGAGATAATGGTATAACAAGCTATAGTTATGCATTTGCTAAAGATAATACGTCTAATGCAATGGCTGGAATTATACCTGAAAATATTTTTAAAGCAAATAGGTCTGGTATTGTAACCGGCGTATTTAACAACCAGGTAATTATACCTCGTCTAATAGGTTCTACAACATCTGGAAACGAAACAACAAATGTATATGTTTAGTATCCTAAAAACTATACTACATATTCTGTTTTGAATGATGCGTTTGGAGCGCAGCCAGTTATATTATAGGATAGCATATCTGACACACATACAATACACAATTATTCGTTTGTAATATTAAATGAGTCAATACCTTCTACAACATCCACATTGAGCAATGCGTTTAATAATAGTTGTATAATTCAAGGTATAGATTATGAAAGTTATTCTGGAGAAGCTAGATTAAATTTGGCTTGTTCCTACAATAATGGAGCACTTGTTGAAGGATTTGATATGACTAGATTCTCATCAATTACGCTAGACCAGATGTTGTATACAAACTTATTATGTGTATTAAACGGCCCAATATTTGCTGGTACATATTATATATCTAATTGTAAAATGGCTTCTAATAATGCTAAAATTGTATCAGCGTGGGGAGAAAATGTTGGTAACCATACATCTAGCTTTATAAAATGGCCTGCAGCAAATAGTAGTATTGTTAATAAGATGTTTGCAGATACAAATTAGTATATAACTATAACTACTGCTAATATTTAGAATTCTGGAGAAAGTTTAAAGTACTATAAAGAAACTGGAGTAAATATAATATGAAATTAACATTAAAAAGAATAGCTCTCCGTCCAACTTACACTATAGGAAAACTTTATATAGACGATGTATATTTTTGCGACACTATAGAAGATACCGTAAGAGACCTCAATAAGAATGGCAAATTTGACAATGGAGAGAAAAAGATACATTCAAAAACGGCAATACCTTACGGAACTTATGAGATCAAGTGGACATATTCACCTAGGTTTAAGAAGTATACACCACAGCTGATGAACGTTCCATCATTTGAAGGTATACGCATTCATGCAGGAAACACAAGCGCTGACACTGAAGGCTGTTTGATTCTCGGCAAAAACAAATAGGTTGGAAAAGTCCTTAACTCAAGAGCTACTATAAACAAGTTTTATCCAATAATAAAGGAAGCTTGTTCTAACGGAAATGTAACTATTGAGATAAAATGAACAAAGTAACAGGAACATGGCGCGAGAAGATTTAGTATTCAACCGCATGTCTCGCGTTTTTAAGCGGTTAGGTTCTCACCTGGGTACAGTATTTACAATAGGGTGAAATCTCCACAGGTGTACTAGGGTTTGTAGCCCAAACATTAGTTTATTCAGCTAGTATATACGGAGTATCTATTTATATACAAGGTAAATTTGGTGAGATGAAAACATATTTAAAAGAGTGTTTAACTAATAATGAAAGCAATTGTGATGTAGTAGATATTAAGCAAAATAAAGAATAACTACAAAACGCTGCTTAATGCCATTTGTGGGCTTCTAATAGCCTTTTGTGTAGCGTCTGGTATATTCTACCACAACAAAGCTAATAGGCTCTCACAGGAGCTTAAAATGGCTAATAATAACATCGAAGCCTATTAGGATGCCTTAAGCGGTGCCTAGTAGGCTTCTGGTGTTTTAAGGCTAGATATGAAAAAGCTTAAAGATTATAACGATAAGCTTGTGTAGTAGTTGGATTCTGTACGTAAGACAGAAAAGCTAAAAAGCAAAGAAATTTAGGTAGCGGCAACTTAGAAGTAGATTATAAACGTTAATAAGAGTAAGGGGGTAGGGGGTGATATTATAACTATACTTAAAGACTCTGTTTATAAGGATAGTTTACAATATAACAACCTAACTAAAGTATACTATACAATCGGTAAAGATAGTGTTAATATCAAGTTAGATGTATAGAACACTTAGTACCTATACGTTTATAAGCATAGAGAATATAAAAACAAAAAGAACTTCTTTAAGAGATTGATAACATTTGACTGGAAAAAGAAAGATGTGTATAAATACAAGATACGTAATACGAATGACATACTTAAAGAAGACAGTATAAGAATAATAGAAGCAATATGAAAACATTCTCAGCTCGTACATTGATAGATGACATACTTCTTATTGTACGAAATAACAACATAAGTGAGAGTGAGGACATGTCTAGGGATTAGATCTTATCTTGGATAATGTAGTATAAAGCTTATTTGTCTAAGAAAGAAAATGATAAAGATGCTGAGACAGGTGATGACGAGGATCCGAATGATAGCTAGTTATCAACTATTGGACCACTTGAACTTATAGACGACCCAGATTCTGGGTCAAAGGACTGTTGCTGCTGTCATTGTGGTAAACTAAAGAGAACAAAAAATAAGCTGTATACAATGGAGGATAGTAGCGACGACATAGTTAACGTTACTGATGCTAGTGGTTGCGTTATACAGATTATGAGTAAATCTAGAAAGCATTATCATAATTTTAGAAGGTATACATACAATGAACCTATGTGTTGGTTTGATGATTAGTATATATACGTTGATGGTAATGGTTCAGAAAACTTTAAATATATATACGTTACAGGAATATTTGACCCAACACAAACAGCTGGTAGTGAAGATGATATAATGATACCTGGATGGATGATACCAGATATTAAAAAAGCTATCATGATTAACGAATTAGCGTTTATGCTTAAGAGGCCTAGTGACGATAGTAACAACTCAACATTAGCAAGCGTTAAACCAAATGGTCCTCAAGATAAGGAAGAATAAGAAAAGCTATACAATAGCTGATATATATAGAGACTACATTAAAAAGAACGATGTAGAGCTTAATTACGCGCGATATAAGCGCATTATAGACGAATTTAATAAAGTTGTCAAGGAAGAGATTTTAGAGCGCTCACAGCCATTTAAAATGCCTTATGGGCTAGGTACTATATGCATAGTAAAATATAAACCTAAGAGCTATTCTGATTAGTCATTGTCTACAGATTATAAATCAACAAAAGAAGTAGGTAAAAGGGTTTATCATTTAAACGAGCACTCTAATGGATACAAATATAGATTATATTGGTCAAAAATACCCAGGGTATTTTCTGATAGATATAAATACTAGCTATGTATGGTTAGAGAAAACAAAAGGCACCTTGCTCAACTTATATTTAATAAACAAGATTATATAAATATAGATGATATACAAATATACAAAATGTGAGTCAGTTATAGCTAAAATTATGGCTGACTCAAACATGCAAGAAAAGAACATACGTATTACAGATATACGAGAATGGATCTTTGAAGCTGTTGAGAAGATTGGTGCTCCTGTATAGTATGTATAGAAAGAGTCTGGTGAAGATTGCGTTCCAATATTTGAAATACACGAACATCAAGTTCCAATACCAGAAGACTTAGAGTCATTGACAACTGTAGCCTATTCAAACAATGGAACAAATTGGGTATAGGCACTAAAAGATGAAAGCTCATTTAAGTCTAAAGCTAACACAAAGCATATACATCACTATCACCCAGAACAACCAGCTGGAGTAATGCTGCCTACGCATAGATCGTAGCTTTTAGGAATCAATGGTAGTACTGCACTAATGGATGCTATTAGAGACCATAAAGTAGATGTTCCTACATACTGGATTAAACCAGGTTGGATAGTCTTTAATAAAGATAAAGGTTTTGTTAAATTGTCATACAAGGCAATAGCTACAGACGAAAGGGGCTATCCGCTTATCCCAGACTTAGCTTCATATTAGGAAGCTATATACTGGTATGTAATGATGAAGTTAAGCTTTCCAAAGTTCCTTAGAGGATCACTTGGTGGAAAAGCTAGATATAATTAGAACACATACTTCTACATATAGTAGTAGTGGAATTTCTATAGAAACCAGGCTTACGCTGAAGCAATGATGCCAAACGAAAGTGAAATGCTTACTATTAAGAATGAGTGGACTAAGCTTATACCAGAGTGGGATGATGACGAGAACTTCTTTAATAACACCGGAAAGAAATAGTTAAACTTTAACGATTATTGCTATGGATACTAATACTGAACCACAAATTAATAGTTTCGCAGGAGGATTAAATAGTGATGATGATCTCTCTGTTGTTGCCACAAACTAGTATATTGATGCTAGAAATATAAAAATATCATCATATAGAGGTGGAGAAGGCAGAGATAATAGACATGGATCATTAATGCCAGTCTAGGGTGTAAAACTAGCTGGATCGTTTGCTGGAGAGGATAATAAAGTTGTAGCTACTGGTTCCATAAGAGATTACGGAGTGATTGTTTGCATTGATGGAAATAATCTCAAAATCTATAGCTTTAAAAACGCAATAGGCGGAACTGTTCATGATTAGGACTTTAATAACATACAAAATAGTAGGCTTGTTGTAGACGCACCATTGTTACCATTAGATGATGGAGAAAAATATCCTGATGCATTTGATATTTAGCTTAATTACGAGAGCGAAAACAATATCAAGCTATACTTAGCAGATTCAATACATCCGATAATGGTTTTTAATATAAATAGCCGAGATGAGAGTTTTGTGTATACTGATCTTGATAAATGTTTATCTTATCCAGAAGCTGTTTGCAAACCACCGGTATTTGAAGAGTATGTGCCAGGAAAAATAGAATTTGGTGTTGTAAGTTATTGTTATTAGTTATATAATAGATACGGAATACATACAGGAGCATCTATACAATGCTAGCAGATACCAATTGGCAATTATGATTTCGATAGCAAATACGTAAAGTGCGGTGGTAAATAGGGTGCTATATCAAATTGCGGAGTAAAGATATCTATACAAATTCCTAGTAATTATTGGCATCTTGATTATATCAAAGTATTTAGAGTACAGTACACGCAAAACGGATAGATGCCAATTGTATCTGTAATATACGATGCTAAAATAAACTTTGATGAAGAACATGATTCTTCAGAGTTAGTTATAAACGATGTTGGTAATGATCCAATAGAACATATCAGTGTTGAAGAATTAAATTCATTACAAGGCGTTAGAATAATACCTAATTCATTGGCATCTAAAGACGGTTTTCTGTTTGCCGCAAACACAAAGACAATACAGACTACTATTAAAGATTTCGATAAATGGGATGCAAGAGCATTTAGGTTTAATTACGAAAACAAAAGCACTGTAACAGATGTTAATGGTGATAACTCATTTATAATAGACGCACACGGCAAAGACATAGAAGACGACTCTGTTGCCGTTCCTCCATTTGACCATGATTGTTATGATGATACTTATAATAACATAAATAAAGAAGCTTCATTGTATTATGCTAATTTTGTATTCGATTCAAAATATCAATGGGTCGGAGGATCTGGTAAAAATATAGAATGGAGATTTGTTATTTCTTCTTAGGTAGAAGATTCTTGTGTAAAAGAAAATAATACAAGAAAGATAGGAACATTATACAATTATTCTCAAAAAGAAAATGTATAGCAAAATAATGTTTTCTACATCGATAAAGATTTTAAACCATCTATAATAGAAAAAGCAGAATTTGATCCAGGAATAAATAAAAACACATGGTTGATAAAATCACTTAGACGAAACGAGATTTATCGTTACGGAATTGTTTTGTATGACAAATATTGCCAAGCATCTCCAGTTAAATGGATTGCTGATATAAGAACACCAAATGTTATTGAAAAAGGTTTCGAGCTTATGTCATCCAATACTATTGTTAATGGCAAACGTTATGAACTAGTTATCAGAAATCTAGGAATATAGTTTATGGTAAAGAGTTTACCAGAAGGCTGTACTGGTTATTAGATAGTTAGATGTGCTAGACATGAATCTGATATTGCTACAATATCATAGGGTGTACTCAGTTCTCCTGTGTCTAATGCATATAGTAGACAGTTTGAAGGAAATAACGATGATTATTGGGTAACAAAATACCATATGTTTTGTCCAACAGGATTCTTAACAACAAATAAGTTTATAGAAGGATATAATGTACATGATTAGCTTGTTGAAGATGGAAAGGATTCTAAGTCTCAATGTATGACAAATATAGATAATGACAAATTATTGCAATTTGTTTCAAAGGAAATTTGTTATCAGCCAGAATCGTTTAAACAATTTACAAAAGACAAAAAATATTATTTACAAAAATAGTCTTTTTTATTTGGAGCTAGGGGCGATCATAAGTTTCGTGATGACTAGTATGACTTTACTGGGTGGGGTGATAATGGTTCATAGTATGATTATGGACCATTAGTCGGTTATAACAAAAGAACAAGTTTTAAATTTATAATACCATGTATTTCAAACTGTGCTGTCGAGTTGTTTACTGGACCAGGTTACAATGGAGATGGAAGAGGAGAATTTTATGTTAACAACTTAACAATAAACAACGGGCTTTCTAAAGATAGTACAATCTGTTATCTGGATACACCATTTAATCCAAATTATTTCTATAAAGTTAATCCTTAGTCTCACAAAAATAAAGGAATTAATTATATTGATCCTTTTCATTACTTTGCGGCTACAATTGGTGGACTTGGAGACGATAGACCGTATTCGTATGCATTAGCAAAAGATTGCATTTTAAATTTTGATAGACTATATAATAGTGACGACTAGTCTGCTAATGATAGAAAAGAAAAATCTGGTAAATTTATAATACAGAAAGCCTTCGCTTATATAAAATTGTACGAATAGAGTACTTCTGTACAAGATTTTTTTACAGGTATTTTTACACCTTCTGATGATTGGTTTACAACCGTTTAGAGAAATTATATACAGGACTTTTAGTTAGTTGATCAAATAAAATGGGATTAGGCATTCAAAAGAAACTTTAATAATGATAATAATGAACAGATGTCATCAAAGTCTTATCCAAATTATGCAGTTTCTGCTGGTGGGGCACTATTTGTAAATATGATTACCGGTGGTATTTGTAATGATTCTAATTTCAATATATTAGAATCATTTGGTAATTATAATTGCGGTTTTAAAAATGACGGAACCGGTACGCATGGTGATAAAAACGCATGTTTTGGAACTGGAGGAAAGTGTTTATTGTTAAGTTGTTGGTATAAAGAAAAAGGAACAGCTGGTGCGATTTCTTATTATTATCCTAAGAATGGCAATTATTATGATAGCTTAGAGCAAGAACTATCACAGATAGATCATACAGAAATTGGTGAGATATACAAGATAATTAGACCAACTCTACTTGGAACATATCTAACTAATCTTAGATAGCAAACAACTCCTTATGGTGGGTATTCGTTTACAAATAGACTTACGAATATATATTATGGAGATGGTAATTACTTTGAGTCTATAAATAAATGGAATACAGTATTTGATGGAGATTGCCATGTAGAGACATTCGAATATACCTCTATGCATAAAGTGTATGGAACTTATACAAAGGACGGAAGTGATAATTTACAGTTCCCTAATACACATATGATAACATACTCTATACCAACAGAATCAAATATATGGTGCAAATTCCAACATGGATGGACATTTAGTTCTAATGCGAGAGATAATTACGCATCTTTTATACAGGCTGAACCGTGTGAAATAACAGAAGCTTACGTACAGAAAGAGCCTGAATACGTTTATAATTCTGTCTATAGTGTATAGAATACAAGTATGCCGTTTGCTGCGTACGATGATCTTAATCCACAAGATTATAATAAAACTATAGATACAAGAGTATATTATTCTGATTTAAAACAGAATGATGAAATTATAGATAGCTGGTGTAAATTTAGAAGCTCTAATTTTATAGACGTCGATTAGGAATATGGCTCTATAACTGATATATGTACATTTAAGAATGTTCTTACATTTTTATAGGAGCAATCATTTGGTATACTCAGTGTTAATGACCGTAGTGTTGCTACAGATAATTCTGGACAAAACATAGTATTAGGAACTGGAGGAGTACTTGATAGATATGACTACTACAGCAATACTTATGGAATGCACAAGCAGCAATTCTGTTCAGTATGTACTACAGGTGGTTTATATTGGTTTGATAGTCATAATAATGTAATCTGCTTATTCGACGGATAGAGTGTAGTATAGCTTTCAAAACAATGTAAAGTATAGAATATACTGAACAAGTATAAGAAAGACAACAACTTTAAAGTGTTCTACAATAATAGGTACAATGAGGTTATATTTAATGTGCTAAGCGATGATATGCAAATAGTGTACAACGAAATGCTTGGAAAGTTTACGTCGACATTAACTATTCCGTTTGATGGAGCTATATAGTTCTTTAATGGAGAATACCTTGTAAAGAAGAATGATACTGTATGTGTGTATTAGTACGATTATCTAGACGAATCGCCTAAATCAACAACTCAGCAGCTGCTTTCAAGCTACGTTAAATATGTTGTTGCTCAATAGCCACTTATTACGAAGATGTTTGATAATCAAGAAATTATTACATATGAAAATCTATAGTTACAGGATGTAATATACGACTAGGATGACTACTTCTCAAAAAATCATAAATATATATGGCAGACTGAGTCTTAGAAGATAGAATCTAATCTCGAAGAGCAGATAACACTTAGAGAAAATAATCATAGATTTGCCATACCTAGGGCTGATGGATTATTTGGCAATAGAGCTAGAGGCAAAGTCATGATTTGCAGTATAGAAGATGTTAAACCAAATCCAGCTATGGCAATACAATATATAATAACAAAATATAGATAGTCATGGAGTTAAAGTAGAGAAAGAAGATAAACAATATTCCAAAATTCAATAATGGTATAGATTCAAAAGTTGGTTTTGGACAATAGTATCAAGCTAATGATCTTACAAGCATGATTGGCGGTAACGCTCCTGCTGGATCAACTATATCTGGAGCGGGAAGTTCTAGCGCGTCATTTAATATTGGACAAACACCGGCTTCAAGATGGAATCCAAAAGGCGGAATTTAGGCAGCCGGAGGAGGCGGAATAAGCGCCGGTACTGTAAGTGGAGCGGTTAATGGAACGATAGGAATGATACAAGGATACAATTCCATGCAGAACGCAGTAAAGGGAACGGATGAACTTATGGCTTATTCTGGACAAAGAACAGATTAGACATTCGGTGTAAATTACCAAGCATAGAATGATATCAACAGACAGAAAGCTATGGATGATATATCTAAGTCAAATAAAAATGCGACGTTAGGAATGGTTGGATCTGGAGCCGCTGCTGGAGCTGCTATAGGTTCAGCTATACCTGGTGTAGGTACACTTATAGGAGGAGCAGTTGGAGCTATCACAGGATTATTCGGAGGCTTGTTTGGAAGTAAAAAAGCTAGAGAAAGATAGCGTAGAAAGATATTTAACGCACAATAGAAAGTTAATCTTGTTAACTAGGTTAATCAATCATCAGCTGCAACAGAAGGCCTTACATAGCAATATTATTTAGATAATGGTAACACGTATGATGATGTATTATATGCTAACCGAGGAAAAGATTTAAGAAAACCAAGATATGTTAAAGGGAAATAAAGTATGGACACCTAATGGTTATTAGGCTGGTCCGGTTAATAGTTTGGTCGGTAAAGGAGAGTCTATTATAGATTATACAAATGGTACCGGCACTCTTGTAACGAAGGGTAAGGTTGGGGTTGATAATTAGCCTAGCTCTGTTAGAAGAGATGATAATAATGTTATAGCTGGTAACGATATAGACTGGAGCAATGGAATGAAGTTTTCTGACCAAGTAGCCCCGTTGACAGCTAAGCTTTAGATGTATAATGATATTGAAAAAAGAGCAGGTAAGAAATCCGATCTTAGCTCTTTATCAAAGTAGACGATTGAGCTTCAGAAAAATCAATTAGATCGCGCTAAAGCCCCTATTTTGCAAGCTATGAAGAATATTACAGACAGGCAAGAGAAGTAGCATTAGATCGAAGATTACGCAGCTTAGATTAAGCATAATTGCGGGAAAGATAGATTTGATAAAGGAAAAAGTTTCTGGAAATCCTACACAACAGGCGGAAAAGGAAAGGTATCAAATCTTATGCTTGATACAGGTTATGCTTTACCAGCACTGCTTGAAACATAGATGCTTAATCATTGGCGTAGAGAAAACCCTGTAATGCCAAATATATATGCAGCTAATAGATATGCACCAATAGCTTTGCAGACAATGGCTGGCAATAGAGTATCAGCTAATCCTGTTCTTGAAAAATTATATGCACAAGATAGACAGGCTGCTTATTAGCTTGCTAATTCTGGTGGTTATACAGGTGGTCAGAGATAGGCTAATAGAGTAGCTTTGGCTTTGGGTAATTAGAGAAACGTTGCTGATGCGCTCATGAATGTGCAGGAAAAGAATGCTGCATACAGAAATGCTTATGCTGAGATGGCTGCTAGACTTGGCGATAGTGATGCACAGAGATTGCAGCAGTCTAACCAATACGGATGGGAAGCTTACAATAGAGCACACGGTGCTAAGACAAAGGGTATTGAAACACACTTATCTAATCTTGGTCTTATTGGTCAGAAATGGTTATCACAGCGCATTAAAAACAAGCAATATGGCGATATTCTTGATATATATCAGTAGGATGTAGACAACAAGAAAGAAGCATTAAAAACAATATACGGTATAGGTGCAGATGGTTCAAAAGATACAGCAGCAAGTGTATCTATAAATAAAGCAAGTAATGCATCTGGATCATCTTCTATTAATTATAGAAACATAGCTCCAGGCTGGACACCTAGTCAGTATTAGTTATTTTCTGTATCACCTAATGTACCTTATAATATAACTAGCTTAAGATTGAGAAAATGATAGGAATGTATGACGAACCAGTAGCGGTGCCTATAATCGATCTACTGGATAGTAGCATGATGTCATAGTACATCAGTGCTGCAAGAGAACAATACAATTAGGCAGTATAGGACTAGAAGTAGTTCGCTAAAGAATTCGGTGAGTTATATGGGCCTAATGCTAATGTAAATAAAGAGTTTTACGATATCACAAGGGGAGCTGTTAACAAAGGGTTAGATTACCTCTATTAGAACGGAATAGATCCTGTTAGATCAGCAGAAGGAAGAGCGTATATAGCCAAGATTATTAGAGAGAGACCATATGCAGAAATAGCTAACCTTAAAGCTCAGAATGAGTCAATGAAGACTTATTAGAGATATAGAGCAGAAGCTATGCGTAATGGTACATATGATCCAGATTTTGAAAAATTTGTATTGGGTGGTAAGACATTGGAGTCTTGGGACCCATCTACAGACGGAATGTGGACAAGAGAAGCTCCATCTAAGTATTCTAGCCTTAAGGACTGGACAAGTAATCTGTTTGATAACATGTAGCTTGAGTATGATGACGAGGCTACTAAGAAGACCGGAGGAATGTATCAAGTATATTCTAAATCTCCAAAGAAGATGTAGTAGATTCTTGATGCGAATATAAAGGATATGATAAAATCTGATTTAGGAAGATATTACCTTGATATGTACGGAGGTGATATAGACTCACTTAAGGATGATATTATCAATCGTAATAGAGAGTATACGTAGATTGATAGACGCCCAGATCAAGTTTAGATACATCTTAATGATCAGAGATTCTAGGCTAATGAGGCCGTTAAAAACAGAGCATTCCAGAAAGAGCTTGCTGTTCTTAAGCATAAATGGGATCAAGATGACGCAATACTTAAAGCTCAGCTTAGTGGTTCTGGTGCAAATGGACAGCAATCTCCATTGTAGTGGTCTACTAGATCTGAAAGAACATCATAGAGATAGAAGGATAATCAAGTAATGACAAACTTATTTGATACAATGCAGAGGGTATCTAAATATTGGCAAAACAGAGCTAATAATACAAAGCTTTCTGTTGCATAGAGAAAATAGGGAAGAGATCATGCAGCATGGTGGAATAATGCCATTAAGTAGGCTGAAGTTAATCCTAATTCTCTTATGAAGAATGGCCTTGTACAGATTGATGAATATGGACAATATTAGCCATCTAGAAGACTTTTGAACGCAGATGGCTATGCAAGTTATACAAATGTTGGAACATTTAATGATCCTAAGAAACTTGCTTAGGCTGCCGATAAACAGTATAGTGGATATATGTATAAACCAACTGGTGGTTCTGCTGAGCACAAGGTGCTTTTAAATAAGTTTGCAGGAACAGAAAAACCATAGCAATTTGAACTAATGCAGAATAAACATCTTGCTGTAAATCTCAAAGACTCTAACTTAAGATATTCTCCGATTAGAAGAATAAATGTTACAGGTAACAAGAGGCTTAGATATGCAACGACAATGCGTAAGTTTGATAGATGGCTTAAGAGTGGATCTGCTGGTAGAGGAGCACTTGTAAACGAAGATCTTGATGCTGGATGGATACCAGGCAAACATAAGTAGTTCGATATAGCTGGGCACGTTACAATTACCGGTAAACAATTTAGTGAGTTCTGCACATCAATTGGAGCCACTTCTGATAACGATAAAGCAAGAGTAGCATCAGAACTTGGTCTTAATGCATTCGATGCAGCATCTAAGCCTGTAACAAAAAAAGAAAAGGTTGGATCTGCTACATATTACTAGGTTCCTATGACTAGAACGATTCAGAATAATGGTGCGTTTAAGATAAGAGATATAAATACAGATATCAATAAATAGGAATTCGGATCTAGTAATGCATTTAAGATGGCTAATGATGCACAAAATTCTTCATTAATGATAGATTAATAAAATATTATGGCAAAAAAAAATAAAAAGACGTTTACATACAACTAGGCGTATAGTAGAGGAGCTTAGATAGCGTAGGATTTACAGCGTAGTGTAGCACAAAGAAGAGCTGACTACGCCGCTCCTTATGTTGAGGGGAGTATGGGCGCCTATACAGATGTCAGTGATTTTAATAATATGACATTCCCTGCGTATACTACGATTGATAAACAGGGTAAAGCTGTTGTAGATACAGAAGAAAGCAATAGTGGTTCCCTTGGCGATTTCCTTTTAGGAGATTCTTGGGACTTAAACAAGATGAAAGAGAGATGGGACAAATTCTCTTTCAAGGATATGTATAGAATTACATTAGAAAAATTATATGGAGCTTCTGTAGATTCTAAAGAAAAATAGCTTGATGACGTCACTTTCTAGCAGGGTTCGCTAAAAATAGCTTAGGACTACAATAATCTTCTTAAATATAGAGAAGATCTTATAAATCAATATAAAGCATTTAAGAGTCATGGATACGCCTCAAAGGAATAGACTAGACAATTATAGAATTCTATTATAAAGGTAGATGATCAAGTTAAGAAATACCAAGATTTCTTTAAATAGCATAAGAATGACGACGTATTTTTAGATTTATTCTACGATACAAATAAAGCTGGGGCTAGCGATTATTTAGCTGCTCTTAAAGATAATACATTAGTCACTCATTAGTAGTTTAATACAAACGGTATTCTTGGTACTATAAGTAATGCATTAAAATACACAGCTGGTACATTATCCGAAGGCCTTTAGAATATAGCACTTACTACATGGAATGCTATAGGTAAGGTTCTTCCTGAGGCAATTGGTGGCGATAAAAATGGAACATTTATTAAACGTGCCATAAAGAGTGGTACTAGTAATTACGATAATTTATTTGAAGGATATTCAACAAAAGATGGATCAAAATTATTGTAGACAAAGATAAATGCATTAAAAACTGATCTTGACAGAGAATAGAGTAAAAGGGAAATTTCATTGAAATCTGCCATAAATTCATACAAAAATGGTAATTGGTTATTTGATCCAAAGAAAATAAATCCAGAATTCAGAGATCTTTATAATAAAAATAGAGGTGGTTTAATAGGTTCTATTATAGATCCTACACAATGGGGATATTCGGTACCAGAAATAGGTACATCGTTTAGCGATGCTAAAAGTTTCGCTGAAATGATAGCTACTAATGCTGGAGGCGCATTGGCTACAAAAGCAGCTGTAAAATTTTTAACTAGAAAAATTCCTGGATTAGGAGCAGTTCTTACAGCTGAAGATATGGCTAAAGCGTTTAACTCTGCAGAAAACGTAGAATAGGTAGCTAATGTGTTAAGTAGAGTTGAAACAGCAAAAAAAATAATAGGTGGCTCTACAGCTATTGCTGGAATATATTGGGCAAAATAGATGCGTCAATCTGAGACAAACGGAGAAGCAATAAACGCTTTGGCTCAAAGGGTTCTGGACAGATCTTACAAAGCAGACGTAGATTTTAACAAGGTGTTTTATGCTGTTGACTAGTACTCTAAGCGTATAGGCGTCGATTCAAAAGATTTAGATTAGCTAGAAAAAGTTAAGCTCGCATTAGCTTATAATATACCTACAGGAGATGACAATTTCGATAAGATTAAAGTAGATTCTAGAAAAGGTTTAGCTAAACTTATAAATGACAACAACGCGATGGCGTTTGAAGATTATTTGCAAGCATTACCTTTTATGGATTATACTAGAGGTGTAATATCAAAGGCCGCTAACAATATGTTTTCTAGAGCTCCTAAAATGTATATATAGGATTAGATACTAGATAAAGCTGCCAAATTTGCTGCCACAGGAGTCATAGACAATGCTATAGATAGAGTTGCTATGAGTAAATTTAGCAATATAGGTAATAGGCTTAAATTTATTCATGGTTCAAAATATCTGGCAAAGAAGTTTGAAAAAGCATTCCCTTTAGCTACATCAGAGGCTCTTGAAGAAGGTAGGCAGTAGTTACTTACATCTAGATTCACAAGAGGAGAATATGATAATTACTCAATAGGTGAGTCTTCTTTTTATTTGCCAAGTGTATTTGATAACCTGCTCTTGAACGCAGATGCTGCAGCAGCTTATCTTGGAATATTATCTGGGGACCCAGATAATGGTGATGCAGAATTAAGGAGATCTATGGAAATAGGAGCTATGACAGGATTACTGTTCAGAATTCCTCATAGTGTGAAAAATATTTTAGCTCCTTATAAAGAAAATAGTACAAGCTTTATTAGGTCTAGCGATAAGTATAGCTTAAGAAATACAGTAGCGCAACTAAGAAATGATAACGTTATTCGTAGTATAGCTGCTAACAATTATTAGCTTGCACAAGACAACGACCACGTAGGAATATTTTTCGAAGCATTTAAAAGAGCTGGAATAAATAGAGATAGACTCTAGGAGGCTCTTGATGACATGAAGAAACATAAGGGATCTTTGTTAGAGGATGGATCCGATAGCTACATAGAATCTGATAAAGAACTCCTTAATGCTGCATGGTTTGCTTACAACAATAAGAATCTCGAGTAGTCTATGAAAGATCTTAATATTTCTAGAAATAGTGAGGATCATAAACAGCTCGTACAAGCAGCTACTAGAGTTATGGTAGATTCAAAAAATGCAGAAAAAGATTCTGAGAAAGCTAGAAACAACATTTATTCTATAATAAATAAGACTGTACAGGATTATGAAAATGCTACATAGGAAAATAATCCGACACTGTTTAATATTATTAATAAAATAAAGCAGGACTACTAGAAGTTTAATGAATCTATAAACGCTAGAAGAAATCAATTCAAGAACTCTGAAGAAGGAAAGAAAGCCGGTCAAGAGTGGATCGATAAGAATGAAGCTTATTATGAAGACGATGTACAAAGAACACCTTTAGATAAGGCTATAGAAAACGTAATGGATGAACGTGATGAGTTCAAGGTTGATTCAGAGAAAGAATATACATAGTCTAGACTCGAATCAATATTCAGCTATAGAGAGTATAAGGCAGCTTAGAAGTTGGCTAAAGATTTAAAGGATCAAAAAAGAAGGCTTTAGTTAATATCTAATGAAACAGGAACGGATATCAATACTGACAAGCTTACCGGTATGATTGATTACCTTGATAAGCTTATATAGAACAGAAAGAATAAAGTAGAGAATTCTAAAGAGATATTAGCATACAATGAAAAGGTTGATTTGTTAAACGCCTCTATAAGCGACAAGAAGAAATAGAATAAAAAGATAACATATGACTCAATCTTTAAGGATTACTAGGACTTTGATAACCAGGATGAAATAGACAAGGCTTATTAGGCATTTCTCATAAATGACGCTTTATACAATGTACTCAAACCAATGTCTGCAGCCTTTACTACAGGATAGGTTGATCCTAGATCTGTGTATTTTTCTAGAAGAGAATAGAACTGGAGTGAATTATCTGATGAGCAAAAGTCTTAGTTCACTAAAAAGATATAGGGCTTATACCAAGAGCAAGGCAAACAAACTCCAACTGAAGCACAGATCAGAGCTGCATACTTGAATGAGTAGAGCAAGAAGAGAAATTCCATAAAATAGTTATCTAAAAAATACGCAGAATTAAGAGATAAGATTGAAGGTAATGACGACATATCTAATATGAGTATGGATGATATTTCTCGCCTTACTGATATGGAAAGAGAGGCTGCTAGAGATCTTATTGGTTCAGTTCTTGCTGACAAAAAGAATCGTATGCGTATAGCTCGTAGAGAATGGAATCAAGAAAGACCACTTACACCAGATGACGTTTAGCAAGCTGAAGAAGGTACTGCTGATGAAGAGGTAACTTAGAGAATTGAAGATCTTGCTGGCGAACCTAAGAGTCCAGATGTTGAGAAAGAAGCTGAAGATATGAATGTTCAGCCAATATCTTAGGATAAGTCTGTTCTTGATACATCTGAACTTGATGCAGCTATGGATAATTCTTAGCAAGGTTCTACAGAAAATGAAAGAAACCTCGAAGAAGCTTTAGGAATGAGCCCTACTGAAGATAAATAGTAGTAGAAGCTTAGGGAAAAGCAATAGAAACAGAAAGCCAAAGAAGAGCAGCAATCAGATTCAACTGATTTTACAGATGAGAAAGATGGCGATAATAACGGTAGTGATATAACTATAAAGCCAGGAAAATCTCAAGAAGCTTAGCAAAATAGCACAGATACAGGTGTTTAGGATAACACTGATAAATAGCCAGAATAGTAGTAGGTACAAGAAGTGGAAGAACTGGAATAGAAAGGCGATGACAATCCTCCAGACTTAACCCCAGATAAGACAATTGCTGATACAGGTCTTAATGTCGAACGGATTCAGGATGATCAAGACTTTCCTGACGACAATTCAGAAGATAGCAACGATGATATAGACCAAGTTCCTTATAAAGAAGGTAAGACTGCGTAGGTTCTTGATCCTAAAAGCATTGATGCAGAAGATACGCTCAATATAGAAAATCCTTTAGAACAAGAAGAACCAGAAGTATTGCCTAAGAAGTACGATGATAACGGAACTTTAAACATAGAGGATCTTCCAGAAAAGTTGGATGTAGATATATAGAGTGAGTCTGATACTCTTAGTAATATGGATAATCCAACTGAGTCAACTGATACATCTGGAGTATATGACGATAGGAAACCTAAACCACAAGCTGTATAGGAGTCTGAAGATATAGAGAGAAGATACATTGATCATACATTCTTCTATAGACCTGATGCAGAAGAACCTATGGATATAAGAGTTGACGGTAAGGATGTAAAATTACCAGATGGATGTACTATTGGTACTGGTGCAGAACTTGCACAGAAACTTACATAGAAAGGATGGTTTGAAAAAGCTGATAAGTTCTACGTTGTGTCATAGATGCAGAAATACCAGAAAGGAAATATTGGTGACGAAAGAGATTTATTCACAGTATCTTTGGCTATAAGAGATGGCAATAAGATATACTTCTCTGCACTTAGAGCAATAGGTAAATACCATTACGAGTATAAGAAAAACACAGATGTTGATCTTTCATATGAGCTCGCTAATAAACTTAAATTTATAGGCGTCGATATGGATGCATACAAGGTCAATCTGTTTGAGACAGCGAAAAATTATTACTTACTTCATAATAATGTTGATCAATCTCTTCTGGAAAACGATGATAAACTGAATAAGAAAGTAATAGATTGGTACAACAACCTACATGAAAGTGATCCAGAAAACGCCGGTTAGATACGTGCATATATAGACGATACTGCTAGAAATAAGTCAGCTCTTCCAGGCAAGGTTCCTTTGACAAACAATTAGGTTACACAGCAAATCTAGAGACTTAGAGATAATAGAAACGCTATAATTGAAGCATATTGTACATTTAAGGATGGTAAGTATATAATACCATAGACTATTAGAACTGATATAAAGCCGCAAGAAGCTAGTATAAGTAATGGTAAAATATAGACTAGACCAAAACTTGAAAATAATCTTGTTGATTTTAGACCACTTACAGAAAAAGATTTGAATCTTGGTATTCCTTCTGATCCAGAAGAACTTACAATGTAGCTCGAGAATGGCACTATAACACTTGGCTATGGTACCGGAGTAATGGCTGATGAAGGTAATAGATTTCTTATTCGTAATCTCTACAAACCTTCTGGAGACACAATAGACGGTAAAGGTTATTCTGGTAAATTGTACTTTACTATAACCGGTCCTAGTGGATACATTGTTCCTGTAATGCTTAGAGAAGAAAGATTCAATTAGGTTTAGGACAAAGATGGTAAGATGCAGTTTATTGATCCTGTTAATATGTAGTTAGCTATAGATCCAAATACAGGAAAAATAAATAGAAATACCACACTATCTATGGCTGAGCTTATATTATATATGGTTACTGGTAGAATTAATCCAGAAGAATTTGAAGGTAACCAGGGATTGATTGCAGATCTGCTTGCGTTAAGCGTACATACTACATTTGCTACTAAAGCTGATAAAAAGCATCCTTATTTAGCTTCTAAGCAGTTCTATTTCGACGATGAGAAGAATTAGCTTGTGTTAACTAAACCAGGCACTAGATAGGATTTAAGACTGTCTATGGATTAGTTGTTTGGCGATTAGTCTGAGAAGACAAGAAGATCTACTATTAGATATATAGTAAACAATTTGCACTGGAACACAGATAAAGCAGATATGGTCGAACATTTTAATAAATCTATGCCTAAATTATCTGCGTTCTTAAGATAGTATTTTGAGGACAACCCAAAAGCTAAGTCATATAAATTCTTTGGTCTTAATCAGCTCGAATTTAAGAGAGATGAGTTGTTCTCTACAAATAAGAATGGTTAGCTTAATCCTAAAAAGGTATCACTTGCTGCATGGATGATAAATAATGGCAAGCTTCTTACAGACTTAGCCCCACAACATTTCTACGCACCATTTATATATTCCGACGGAGTGCAGGCTTCAACAAAAAAGAAGGCTGTAGCAAAGGTAAAGAAAGAAAGTAAGAAACATGAGAATCCTAGCGTAATTGAAGCAGAGGCAAATATAGTCGCAAAGAGATTTACTGATAAGGCTATAAGCAGAATGCAAAGCAGATACAAGAGCGATTCATAGAAATAGAAAGTCACTAAAGATGACTTCTTAGTTCTTTCTGATGAGGCTAGAAAAGAAGTGTTAAACAACTATAGAAAGCGTGGTATATATGATATAGTTGTAATTGATGTACTCAAAGAGGATGTAGAAGGTAAATCATTAGACGAAGTTAAACGTATCATTACATAGCATGTATAGAAATATGTAGACTACGCTAATTCTTAGGAAGGTTAGAAGTTTGATGTAAAAAATCTTACCTTTGTATCCGATCCTATGCTTAAGAATATTATAACTAGGGGATACGTTCCTATACTTAATGTTGGTACAAATGGAAATCTTCGCATAAATGCATAGGATCCATTATCTATACTTCGTAATAGTAAGGTTAGATAGGATGGGTATACTGGAGTATTTTCTAGATTCAAATCAAAAGGAAAATTTGACGAGAAAGCTGCTAGAAAGTGGCTTAGCGAAAAGCTTGGATTAGACGAAACAAAAGTAGTTGTTCTTGATGGAGTCCTTAAAAGCTGTGAAAATAGTAAAGTATATGGTATTACGAGTCTTGCAGCAGATTATATAGATAGATAGGTCAATGGTGTTATCACTTTATCTAATGAGGCAGGATACGGTATTCATTATCATGAGGCATGGCACTACGTTAACTTACTTTTAAATAACAAAGCACAGAGACTTAGATTATACGATGCTTACATTAAATCTCACAACTTAAAGAATATAACATTTGGAGAAGTTGAAGAGTTGATGGCTGAAGATTTCCGTAGATATGCAGAAATGCGAAACGGAAATGGAATTGTCAATATAGTCAAAAGATTATATAACAATATACTTGATTTTGTAAAGGTATCCAGAAAGAAAGATATTGTACGCAATGTATTTAATGCGATTAATAACGGACAGTACTTCGACGTACATATGGATAAAGACTCTATAAAAGAGTTTGAAAATAGATATCCAAACGGCGTAGCTTCAGCAGATTACTATGTTCCTACTGTAGATCAATCTACTCTTGACAAGCTTGAAGGTATAAAGGATTACCATACATTCTATCAGTGTGGTGTAGCATTGGCGCAGAAATTGTTAAGCGATTACGGTTTTAAAACTCCAAATGATATTAATAGCAAAAAGGTATCTAAATTCAATGATCTTATTGAAGATTTAAAGAATAACAATGAGTTTGAATTAGACCCATTAAAGCAATCTATAATAAACGACATTTGTAACAATCCTAAGGCTTTTGAAGGTATTGTGGCTAATGTATTTGCTTAGTATGGAATAAAGGCTAATGTAAAGAAATTCTCTTAGATGGATGAGACTAATGATCTTACGAATAAAGATTCTATAAATGATGACGATTAGTCTAGAGATATTGGCGATAGAGCAGATAATACTTGGGATGTAATGTAGTTATCTATAAGCAAAAAGGACAATGTAGCATTTAGAGCTAAGCTTTTCTTAAGTCTTATAGAAAAAGGTAAATTTGTTCTTGACCCAGAAACCGGAGAACGTGAATACGAGACACAGTTTAATGATATAATTAGTGATGTTCCTTTGTATTGGAGTTATAGCGAAGCATGGAGCTCTATACTAAAGAACTTGTGGATGTGCGAATCTTATGACAGTGTAGATCCAAATACAGGTGTATTTGCAGTTAACTCAATTAGAGGTAAGGTTAAACAGCTTGCTGATAGAAAGATGGCTTTATTTGTTGCTCTTAATGATAAGCTTGAAGAAATTGAGGGAGATATAGAGCTTGAGAACTAGATACTTGCTACAGTAAAGAGCTCTTATAACCAGGTAGCGTAGATTTGGATTAATGATCCAGTAGAGAAACATATGGGTATTATGGATCTGCCAGAAGATATGGTTTCGTCTGTAGTAGAAATACCTACTGATGAGAAGCGTACGTGGGAGATAAGAAATGATAATACACTTAAGGCAAAGAGAAACTAGCCACGTTTATGGAGCTAGGAATTTGCTTCTTCTAATGTAATCATTTCTAAAGATAGCTAGACTATTATAAATCCAGAATATGTAGACACACTTGTAAAAATGCGCCAGGATGCCATAGACCTTTCTAAGGTTCTTAATGAACCTACTATTCAAGATTTGTCTTCTGCTTACGACGAAGCCGCTACACAGGTTGTTAAAATCCTTAACTATATGGGTATACCATTTGACAGAGAAACACTTGATGCTTATACATACTAGGTAAAGGATGAATCTGACGGAAAGAATCCTATGTTAGCATAGCTTTAGGCTTTACAAATGATGCTCGGTGGCTCTATGTAGAAGAAAAATGGCTCAAAAAATAACTACAAATGGAAGACTAATAAGCAGACTGGTTCTTTGTCATACTTTATTGATTTGCTTGATAAGTATAAGGGAAAACCTTATCTTGAAACTAAACAGTCAAAGAGAAATAAGGATGTTGTTACAGTCGATTAGTTGTTTGTGGGATATGGTTTAAAAACACCTATATCAAAGATGGCTGAGGTTTATGCACAGACTAACCCATCTTCTACAGATGTAAGTATTAAGGGACCAGATGGCGCTACATTATACCCTATAAGCGAGAATAATGAAGCTTCTGATAAACTCCGTCATATAAATGATAATAAGGATGGTGTTGTCGAATAGATGATGTTATCACCATATGCTAAGCACAGTTCTATCCTTAATATAGCTAGAAACGATCAGCTTGGAGATAGACCTGGAGACACTACAAATAAGTTTAAACTTAATGCATTTGTTGGAATAAAAGATACTAGAGAGAATACTGGAGATGATTACTTTGGAATAACACCTCTTGCAGACTATATTTCAAAGATGGTCATGAAACACAATAATATGCTTGTATTCCCTACAATGGCTGATAAAAAGACATGGTACTCTATATCTTATGATCCTCTTACAAAGGACGCAGAAGGAAAGGTATTGTCTGACGGCTTATGTGTGCACGATCTTATTACATATAACCATACAGATGAAGCTGGCAAATGGAATGCTTTAAGATTCTCCGAAGGAACTCTTAATAGATTTGTTGGATATTTCAACGATGAGCTTGAATCGCTTAAACAATACTACGATAGAAAGAATATAGCTTACTTTGTAAATAATCCAGGAAGAGCAAGAGACAACTTCCATGGAAAGATTAATGATGGTAGAATGAATATGGCCGGAAACGGTGGAATGTTCAGATACTTCTATGACGCTATAAAGATAAAGGATGATAATGGTAAAGAGATGAATCTTAACCAATATCTTGAATTCCTTTACAACAAACAGTAGACTATAGAAAAGAATCCTGTTAAGAATGGTGGTCTTGGTACTATAAGGGAAGGTGATAACGAACTTGATGGATTTGAGCTTGTAAGAAGATATATAAACGAGCTTAGTGATTAGGTTAAGTCAGATCCATCTATGCTTAAGGATGGAATAAACACTATGCTCATGTCTAGAGTAAGTGATGAGTTCTAGACTATATCTGACGACGGTTCTACAAAGGTTGTTTACTTTGATGGTAAAACATATCTTCCTAGAGCAATACCTGTATAGATACTTGATTACTATCATAATAGATTCGGAAAGAGCGGAAGAGTATTATCTGACTACTATGAAGATGAAGCTGGTAATGTTGCTGATTGTACATTATCAGTAATAGCTAATAATGTAGCCAACGAGATGATCTCTACTATAGAACTTGAAAAAGTATTTACTGGAGATCCTGCTTATTATAAGTGGTAGTATAATAGAGATGTTCTTGATAAGTTTACTGTTGACGGGCATACTGAGGAAGTAAAGAGACTAACTGCTAAGGACGCTGATAAGATTAAGCGTTTGGGAGAAATACTTTCTCCAGGGTAGAATCTTAGAATAGAATATTCTAATAGAGAGATACATGAGTTCAGAGATCCAATAAGTGGCAAAGAAGAGCTTAGAGGAAGCAAATATACGGTTCTTAATATAAACGATATTGTAGCTAGATCTAAGTTTATAAATGACGTTTAGACGCAGTTTGGAAGACAGATACTTGCAGACGAGATTAGGGCTAATCCAGAATGGTTTGATAATATTGTTGATAAAGAGTCTAAGGAGTCAGGTGAAAAGCTTACAAGAGAAGGATAGATTACTAAGATGTATCTTAAAGATAATTATTACAAATCTATTCTTGATAGGGCTCCAAAGAGCGTGAAAGAAGCTGTTGATATTAGATCTAAACAATAGATGTCTCCATACGAAAAGATTACTGTATCGGATGCGCAGGTTTGTATTAGACCGGCTTTGTACAGAAAGATCCGTATGAACCTTGGTAACTGGACTACAGAGCCAGATGAGTCCGGATATTCTGATGAGGAGGCTTATAAGATCCTTGAAACTGATGGTTCTTGGATGAATGATCCTGAAAAGGCAAGGAAAGTTAGCAAGCTTTAGCTATTCCCTCTTAAGATGACTTACTTTAGTAATAGTCCTACAGAACTTGGTCCTGGTATATTCTAGAATCTTCCTGTGTATAATAAGATGGCTATTTTCCCTATGTTCAAGTATGCTACATAGAGTACGTCTGGTAAACAGCTTTATGACCGCATGAATAAAGAGGGAAATGAGATTGATATGATAGCATTTGAATCAGCCGTTAAGGTTGGTGATAACCAAAATAGATATTCTCCATATAATAAAGATGTAAAGATTATAGATGGAGATATAACAACAATGGATGACGCTATCAATAATGATTCTGATCAATATATTGATAGATCTACAGGAGAGGTTAAAGCTAATACGACTGAAGGAAACAAGCTTTCTGTACAAGTATAGGATCTTAATGGAATTCGTATGCAGCTCAATACTGATGCTCATGAGTCTGTAGAAAGATCTATTGGTACTCAGATGTTTAAACTTGCGTTCTCTAACTTGTTTGATAATCTTAAGTACGGTTTAAATAAAGCTGACTGGCAAGGTTAGAGTAAACCTTCTAGATATGGTAGAGAAATAAAAGCCGATCTTATGGCTTGTATTAATGCTATGACTATGCTTGGTATTAACAAAGTATAGGATAGATTCTATTCTTAGAATGATGAAGGTAGATTTACTCATATAAACTAGAGATAGGTAAGAAATCTTGTAGAAACTATCGTTAAAAACAATGGACTTGGTGTATCTGCTGAAGAGATTATTCATAATGGCGGCGTTGTAGCGTCACTTATGTCTAGAAAGGTATTTGAGCAAAGTGTGTTCTCTGCAGTTAGTAAAGATGTAATAGATATACAAACCAAAGGAGGCTCTGCCGTCCAGCAATCTATATTTGGCTTTACGGGCTTTGATGATAATAGTGTTAGATCTTACGAAGATGGCGATTATCATTTGCTTAACGGAGGTAGAGAGATTAGATGGAATACATAGAATGGTAGTATGGAAGTTATGCTTTCTATCAACTTCTTTAGACCAGTTGTTCCTCAAGAATATCAGAAGACATATGGTATGATGAGACAGTGGCTTATCGATCATGATGTAATTAATGGATTAAAATCTGAAGAATATTGGAATATTACAGAAGAACAAAAACAACTCAAAGGTATTTTAGACGCAAAGATAGAAGATTTTAATTTATCTGTTAAATTATTACGTATTTTATAGAAGAATAACGTTTATACAATAAAAGATGTAATTGATAAACATTAGGATTACAAAAACCAAATTGGCAATAAATTACAATTAGAATTAAAAGATTTATTAGATAATGTTAATTTGGATTTTAATACAAATACAAACATATCTATACAGAAAGCATATTCTCACCCTAAACCTTTTGGTATTGGCTATCGTATTCCTACACAGGGTATGTCATCTATGTTTGCTATGACAGTAGCCGATGTACTTCCTACTCAATCTGGTGATACAATAGTAGTTCCTAGAGAGTTTACTGCTCAGACAGGTTCTGACTTCGATGTCGATAAACTGTTTATTGCTACTATGTCTTACACAAACGGTGAATTAGATACAATTACAGAAGAGTAGTAGAAACAAATATCTGATATATTCTCTAGTAAAGTAAAAGGATCTAAGCAAAATGCAGTGCAGAAAATTTTGTAGCAAGCTTCCTATGGAGCCATATAGAATAGATTGCTCAATAATTACATTGACATCATATCTGATACAAGAAACTTTTCTAATGCACGTGCTTCTATCGATACAATTACAGACGTTATCAAGTCAGAGATCCTTCCTCACTTAAAGAGTGGATTAAGTGAATATAGACCATCTATGTATGAGCTTACTCCTTCATTCCAGTCTAGACGCAAGATGGAATTCTCTACAGGTAAAGACGGTATTGGTCCATTCGCATTGAATGTAACAAATATGGCACTTACACAGTTTACTCATTTGTCTATGAGATACGGAGATAATCAATTCGGATTCCATGACCTTGACCAGGTTCTTGGAGAAGATGGAGAACGTATTTCAGACTGGTTGTCTGCTATGGTTAATGCCCATGTTGACGTTGCCAAGGATCCATATATCTTTGACCTTAATATTAACTCTTCTACATATAATCATGTAAACTTCTTACTTAGAGCAGGAAAAGGTAAAGCTACATTCTCATTTATTGCATAGCCAATACTTAAGAAGTATGGATAGCTAATTGGTTCTGCTAAGGGTACTTTTGGAAAGAACTTTAAGGCTGATGGAAAGTCTTAGGAACTGAACAACCATTCTTAGATATACAGTTATCTTCTTAATGTAACTAGAAAGAATCTTGCCGATAAGCTTAATTTAGATAAATTGTATAAGACATCTGGAAAAAAGTCTGGTGGCGTATCTTATTTTCTTAATGAAGATTATGTTAAGAAACATAGAGATGATATCATTGATGCTATCAAGAAGTCATTAAAATCTGATGGAGAAAAGAACTATGATGTTATTAATAAGTATGCCGCAGATATATTTAATCTTATCATAGGTAATGATAAATAGATACAGTGGAAAGATGCTATGAACTTTGATAAAGGTATTTACGCTATAGAACATGCAGATTCTACATTTGGCTTGTATTATCAAATGCTGTCATTAAGATCATTTGGTAAGATAAAGACATATGCGGATGAGCTTGCAGACCTTGTAAAAGTATCTAAGATCGATACAAAGAAGTTCGGTAATAACATTTCTTCACATATCAACTTTAAGAATACATACGAGCAGTTTAAGTATGGAGACCATAAAGTTGAGTGGTATATAAATGACGGAAATAAATACGAGCAGAAGATTGATGAAAAGACTGGAGAGGAGTTAACTCCTACTGAGACGACAGCTGCTCTTATGAGATACTTCCATAATCTGTTCTTAGATTCTAAGTTCTATAATTCTACAGAGCTTGTATAGAGAATACTGTAGAACCAGACATTCTCTGCTACTCCTTTATATGCTAATCTGCTTAGAACAGCTCTCGCTAGCTTAAATGCTGATGAATAGTTCTAGGGATATACAAAATGGAGATTTGATAAGGATGGTAATTATACAGGAACTCCTTACGATGGATACAAGCAAGTAATGAAAGATGATGTTGTGCAAGCTATTGGTTCATCAATAGAGAGTATGTTAAGATTCTAGGCATTACTTGACTTTGCTCCAAAGATTGAAGCTACAGATGATTATACTGGTCCTATAGACTTTACGTTTGGCGGAGATAGATAGGAAATAGAAAGGAATTATAAACGAATTCTGTATGGAGATAAGGAAGGAGATGAATATGATAGAAATACAATATTCCAGAACCTTGCTAATCTTATGCAGGATATAATAGATGATCCAGATTCTGATGAAGCTCAAGGCCTTGTAGATTAGGATGGTGTTATAAGTAATGAATTATTCGAATATCTTAGACCACAGACCGGAATAAAGGGTTCAAGCGTAGGAAGAATGATGCTCTCAAAGACATAGATGAATGTTGGTGTAGAACAGAAGTAGAGACTCATGTCTGCCTTTGATTAGTTATTAACTCATCCGTCTGAAAGAGTTAGAAGAGTAGCTAGGGATTTAGCTATATATGCATACTATTCTACATACGATACTAATAGCGCTTATTCTTTCTCTGATATAATTCCTCCTAGATATAGACGCTAGTATGATAGAGCTCTTAGCTTAGCTCTTGATTCTAGAACCAGAAACGGATACTAGCATAAGTCTTTAGAAGATGCATAGTTGATGGCTAATGATATCCTTGATGTAATAGCTAGAAACCTTTATAAGAACGACGACGTTGTTCCTATGTATTTCGAAGATAAAAGAGATATTATTAAATATGAAGGAACCGTTCTTAAAGTTGATGGTATAAAGAAAAAGGTTAATGCTCTTCTTGTTTCTAATTCTAGAAGTATACCTAAGTCTAGATACTTTAAGATCAAACGAGGAGATCAATATGTTGTTTATAGATATGCAGGCGCAATCGAAGGCTTAAATAAAGAAAATAAAGCATTAGAGACAAAGAGAGTTTACATGATTGTTCCTAAGTTTGGATTATAGATAAAAGGAACATAGTTGTACGAATTCATGTAGGGTTCTGAAGGCGTTTCTATATTTGATGAGAATAAGCTGCCTAGCACATTTAAAGCTGACAAGCTTTTGGATTATGCTGAGCAGTATGCAAACGATCTTACGGAATCTTTGTCTAAAGATAAAAAGAATGGTAAATCTAAACAAAAAGACGAATCTAAGCAAGTTGTTATGTACAGATTCTCTTCAACTATTAATCCTCTGAAGATAAATGGTTCATATTATGAAGTAAATCCTAATGATAACAAACTTAACAACAAGGTTACAAATGAAGATGGTTCTGTAGAATTTGTATCAGCTATTAATCCTATTAATAAGATTGAACAGGATATAAAGAGTTCTGGAATTGATATAAATATTAACAATGCCAATTTGTAGTAGATTGTTGAATAGATACAATCAAGACAGAGTATCGGAATATATAGTTTTATACACTTCAATGGAGATATATCCAAGTTTGAACCATCTAAAAAGCAGGTAAGCGATTATATCACATAGAAAGAAAGTGAATATGAAGATACTCTTGCTTCAGATTTAACTAAAGCTCAACGCAGATAGTTTATAGCAGAATATTCTAAGAAACTCAAAGATGAAGCTGCAGACGCATTGTTGTAGAAGAATGTAAATGACAAGGTTGATTCTATTGTAAAGGACCTGCTCTCATCAAATGTAACAAACTTCACAATATTGTCTACAGGTGATGGTGTTATAGAGCAAGCTGGAGCATATTCAGCCATGCTTAACCAGTCTAATATAACATCTACGCTTGGACCTTGTAGAGTATATATTCTCGGTAAAACTATGAGTAATCCAGAATCTTTAGAAACGGAGAAGTAGAAATATATACTTGATGACGTTGATGTTAAAACCGACGAACAAGAAGGTACTGAAGACGATATTAGTATGTTGTAGGATGCAGCAGGCGATGCTGTTACAAATATTGAAGATATTCAGAACGCTCAGTCTGCGGATGACCTATTATCATAGATAGAAGATTAGAACAAACAAGAGTCTACTCCTAGTGTTGATGACCCGAACGAAACTGCTGGAAGTTTAGATGATTTATTGTCTTAGATTGGTGCTTTGTCAGAAGAGTCCAAAGAAACAAATGATAATAAAAAATGTTAATTATGTTTTGTCCTTATTATAAAAATAAAGATGTTTTTGATGGCTTTAACAATATAATATAGGCACTTGGTGGTAAACCAATGACAGAAGAGGAATTTAGGTCCGCAGAGCTGAGAAATCAGCGACGCGGGCTTGATTACTCTGCTATGGAAGCAGCTTATAAAGCCTATCATGCTAATAATGGCAATCTCATGGATTTAGCTCCAAATGGCTAGCCATCATTAGTATTTCAACAGCTATTGTAGATATACAATGGCGATATAAATAAAGCCATAAAAGCTAAAACTAATTTATATTCAAAGACGTTTAGAAAGCACTTTGGAGATTGGCTTAGCGATAGTATCAGTAAGGATAAAATTGATATTAACGGAGAGCCTATACTTCCTTTTGGAGAGTCGTTAGAAAAAGCAAAAGCTTCTGCTTCGCTTAGGTCTAAGATTGGCATACAAAACAAATTTAAGAGAGCTAATGTATATTCTACTTTTGGCGAATCTATATCAAGTGCTTTACAGAGCGGTAAGGAATAGTCTAGTAAAGATATTATTTCCAGATTCTCATAGTTAAGATTATTCTCTCCATAGAACGAAAAGCTTGCAGAAGTTTTATAGCGTCATGAAATACCTACTGTTTTCAAAAATCACGAAGATGGTAGTTTAATGAAGGCTTATACAGTAGATGGCAAAAGCGCAATATCTATCGACCCATAGCTATCTAATAATGTATCTAATCAGTATTTGGCTAATACATATCTACATGAGATAATACACGCTATAACAACAGATCCTATAAACGACGCAAAAACTAAGGAAGATATTAAATTCAGAGACTAGAATAGAAAGGTATTTAATATATTTAGCAAGTTGTTTCCTAATGAATTATTTAGCAGAATGGATATGTCTGGTCTTTACTATTGTCTTGAAAACGAAAAAGAGTTTGCTTCTGAATTCGCTACAAGACAAGATGTAAGAAGCATGCTGTATCAGAGAGCTATTCTTGAAGATAAAAAGAATAACAAGGCTCCAATTCTTGCGTTAAAAAACCTTGTAAATAGCCTATCTAGATTATTAGCAAATAGTAATGTATTTAACACGAATAAAGACCAATTAAAGCTGTATTAGAATATTGCAACGTCTTATCTACTCAATAGACCTATTCTTAAATTCGAAGGCTTGTAGGCGTCTAAAATAATCAAGGAAGTATATAAATCTTTAGATAATTCTGTGCTATCAAACGACCAGATATAGTAGACTAGAGAAGATCTTATTAGAGCTACTAATTATGCAGAAGTTAATAACTCTATGCGAGTTGATAGAATTAATGATAACGATCTCGGTCTTAATACACGAGACTCAGAAGAAATAGCATAGAAGAGAATAGAAGAGATGTGTAATAACATAGCTACTGCCTTATCAAAGAGATAGGCTGCTATTAAAGTATCTTAGCTTCCAGAAGAATATAAGAGTGAGAACATAGAGATACTTAGGTCTCAAGTTCAGTCTTTTAAAGATAGACTTGGAGGAACATTTTATTCAATAGCTAGTCTTGTTCAATAGATCGCACCATAGCTTCTTATTGATTCCAAAAAGATACACAAGATAAGACAAGATAATATGACTATAAGCGATGCTGAGTATATGTTTTTAGCACATGATAACTTTGGTACATATTAGAAGATTTTATCAGAGATTAACAGCGCTCTTAATTCTCCTACTGTAATAGATTTACTCATAAAAGAACTTGAGGATAAACCGCAATAGGATAGGGCTACACTTAACGATATACAAAGAATAATCTAGATTGTACAAAGTTCTGAAGCTGTAGCAGCAGACGCTACATCTCTTATGTCTGAGATCCTCATTAATAACATGAAGAAGAGGTTTGCATAGATAGGTAACGATGTTCATTCTCCTACAATAGCAGATTACATCAACCACCTTAAGACTATAGGATACGATACAAACTGGTTCTATACTACTGTAGGTTCTATGGATTCTGCTAAAGATGAAGCTTTAAGAGCAATGGCTTATCTTATAGATAAAGCTACCCATAAAGCTGATAGGGATACACATGACAGAGTCGTAGAACTTATGCAGCTTAAAGAATAGCTTAAGTTTGGCGAAAGTGTTCTTGATCTTTATGAGGTTGATGACAACGGATTTACTACAGGCTACTTGGTAAGAGACCTTAATTATGGTAAATTTTTCAGAAAGAGATAGGAGTTCATGGAAAAGCTTAATCTCAAATACGGATTAGACCCATCTAATAGGGAATAGCCAAAAGGTGATGATGGTGTAAAATGGAGTAAAGAAGTAAATGACTGGTTAAGCAAAAACTGTCATAGGAAATATAAAAAAGAATACTACGAAGCATTTGCAAATCTTTCTGCAGATACTATGAGAGCACGTGATTCTATCCAGATATAGATTAAAGCCATAAAGTAGAGCTGTAAAGACGAGTTTGGAAACTATCATTTTGATAGACTTACAGATTCTGAATGGAATACACTTAGAGGCCTGTATATACAAAAGAAATAGTTAGCTTCTGATTATGACATAAACGGAGAGCTTAAGATAGAAGGAACTCCAGAATACCGTATAGCAAAAGAGCTTTAGAAACTGAACGAAACTCTCTTTAATTCTTCCGATAAAGTTAAGAAAGATACAAAGAGATGGCAGGCTGATAGGAACAAAATTATTCAAGAGTGTGGTGGTCTTGAAGAAATGGCTAAAGGTGAAGATGGTAATTTCGATTTCAATAAGCTTAGAAAATGGGACTCAAGAAACAGTAAGACTAGACTTAAGGTAAACGAAGAGACTGGTAAAGCATTACTTTGGGAAACTATCGATAATGAAGCAGAGAAACCTGTATACGCAATAATTGTAGACGGAGTTAGCGATCATGGAGCTAGATATGAAGAATTGTAGCAACAGAAGTATAATATACTGTCTACATACAGAGATTACAATACTGGTGATATAAATCCTTCTAAATTATAGAAGTCCATACAGAATAAAATACAAGAAATAGACAAAGAGTTAGCTAAGATTAGAAAGCAAGCTGTAAGAGAGGATAAAGATTTAAAAAAGCTTTCTAAAAATCGTGCAAAAATTTTTAGAAAATATGCTCAGTCTTCATTGACTGACGTATATAAAGAAATGCACAGATTGGCAGTTCTTAGAGACAAGGACGAGCCAGGTTATCTTGATACCTTTTAGAGAAATACTGGTAGACTTGTTGAGGATGTAGACGGAGAAATATCATGGTAGGCTAAACCTTGGTTTAGAAAAGTTGTAGCAAAGTAGGCTTACTACGACAGATTTATGGAGGTTCTACCAGGAGATGGTTATCTTAACTCTGATGAGAATAACGATTTGCTTGATAAAGATTTCGATGAGAGTTATGGATAGGCATTTGTACCAAAGAAGGAATTATACGACAATTCTAAGCAGTATAATAAGATTATTAAATCTAAGACTCTTAAAGCTCTTTATGATAAGACGTATCAAACAATTAAAGAGTCTAACGAGTTATAGGTAAACAGAAATTATGTAGACAATTATCTTCTTCCATAGATAACTGGTTCATTCTTTAAATATCTTAAAAAACATAGTGGCAAATGGAGAATGGCTTGGGACTTTATTAAAACTGGTAATGTAGACCCATCTTCTTCTGGAGGCGCTCTTAGAGAATATTTTAAAGATACCGTTGGCATTGGAGAGAAAGGATGGGAACAAGATGGTACATATGGATAGTTTATTGATTAGGCATTGTCTGACCAGGATTAGTTTGGAGATATTATTAACTCAAAAGATCCTACATTCGGTAGCGAAATAAGCGGAGAACGTCCAGATGGTAGACAGCTTAATATGATACCATAGTACTACACCAGAAGGCTTAATGATGCATCATAGCTCTCATCTGATTTAATAGGCATACTTGGTGAGTACTACAACTAGTCTTAGAAGTATAAGAACAAGAAATAGATAGAAGCTACATGTGAATCTATGGTAGATATGATTGAGAATAGAAATCATGAAAAGGTATCAATTACTGGTAGTATAGGCAATCTTAAGAGAACTACTAGAAATGTTACCGGAAAGTCTTCTAATACATATAAGGCCGCTAGAAAATTCTTGGATATGAATCTATATAATATACGCTCGTCAAGAATGTAGGTCAATATATTCGGTAGAGAGGTTAATATGGGTAAGGTGGCTTAGTTATTCAGAGCTGCTACAACACTTGTAAACCTTGGCTGTAATATAGCTGTGGCCGGAACTGGTTTTACTACCGCTACATGGGCGCATATTGTAAATTCTATAGTTGGATAGAAATATAGTTTTTCGGACGCTTTCGCTGCCACTAGATTTGTTTTACATCATTTAGTTGAAAATGGTATGGGCGCAAAATATATAGAAGACCATAACTCTAAAGACCTCTTAATGCTTATAATGGAGCATTTTAATGTAGCTAGTTAGCTTGAGAGAAAGATGAAGGATTCAAACAGAAATAATTTTATAAACGCCATAACTCATAACTGGGCATTCGGTGGACTTACTATGTTTGACTTCTGTGCTAAGGCACCTATAGCTATTTCTACTATAATGTCTTACAGATATTACAATGGAGAGTTTATAACCAAGGATGACGTTATAATGAATAATATCCTTAATCCAGAAGAGACTAAAAAGCGGATTAAAGAGTGGAAGAAAGGAAAAAGCTTACTATCTATTATGAAAGAAGAGAACGGCAAACTTACTGTAGATAAGTAGTATTACAAATAGTATAAACAGATAGAAGATGTACTCCATTTTAGAATTGAGAGATATGCAGAAAATGCGGATGGTATGGCTACTGAGTCACAAAAGGCTGCTATTACAACAAATGCATTAGGTGCTGCAGTTTTGATTCATAGACAATATTTCCCTCTTATGCTTCAAGAAAGATTTGGAGACACTGTATGGGATAATTCTACTCAATAGTTTAAAGGTGGTTCATTTAGGTCTGGATTACAATTACTTAATGTGTTGTCTAAAGGATATTCTGATGAAGTAAACCTCTAGAACTTCTAGGTGAACAGAAAGAAATCAATCTTAACTGGTCTTGCAGCAGGTGCCGCATTAGGCTCATTCTTGCCTATTGTGGGTCCTATGGCTGGTGTTGCTATAGGTTCTGCACTTGGTGTATTATTTGGCGCTAGAGCGAAAAATTCTAGGTCATTACAGAGATATTTGTACGATAATTCGTCCGAAAGCCAAGCTAGATTATGTAGATTTAGACGTCAGCAATTAAAACGTCTTGCAACTGAAATTGCTCTATATAAATTAGTTGTTTGCCCTGCTGTTGCCTTAATATGTGCATATGCAGACTCTGATGATGATAATAAACTAATGTAGCTACTTGCATATATTGCAGTACGTACAAAATGGGAGGTATTTACTCCTTATCGTTTCGACGATGCATTAAATAACTTTAAGACAGTATCAGCCCAAACTGGTACTTTGGATGCTATTTAGAGCGTTGCCAAATCCGTTCCGGAATATGCATTATATTCCATTATGCCTCGAGGATCGCTATTGGATACTTTCCTAGGTGGCTCCTTTAACGATTATGATCCAAGTATATAGCGAGGTATTTACTCTGATTACAATATTCCATTTACAAATACTGAATGGAATAAAGCTTCAAGAGATATGTTTAAAGCAACACCATTTCATCATGCTTATGAACAAATCCTTGACTCAAAGAGTAAAAGAAGCTATTACGAAAATCAAATCATTCAAAATAAATCTTCAGATGACCCATTATATAATTGGGCTTTAGATAAATTTAATAAATAAAAAAGACCCCGACTGCTCTCACGAGTGGCCGGGGTTTATTTATTCACTAATTCAAAACTTCTGGGGAATAGTATCCCCAGTATATTGCGTTATCAACTACATTCTGCTTTGTTAGAATATCAAATCCACCTTGTTCTATACAAGATACTTCAGCTTTCTTTGCTTTTGGTATTTCGTACAAAACTTCAAGAAGAACTTTGCTATTAGATTCTACATCAACCTTAGAGTCGAAATAATATTCACTCTCAGATTGTTTGTATATCCAATAACGCTGTGCAACAGAAATAGGATTATAAAGAAGTCGTATATACTTCTTTTCTCCTACTGTAACTATTTCTGAAGAATAAAGAGCATTTGTAGTTAATAATTCCCTATTTGTTATTATATAGGGAACTACAAATATAGAGTTATTTTTAAACTTCTCCTTATTAAACATTCAAAATTGCTGATTCTAATTCTTCACCTGTAGCACAATTCTCAAAATCGTCTACATTAAGTGTATTTTCAAGATTCATAACGTTAAATGTGTTTTCTAACACTTCAACATTCAAAGTTTCGTTTTTCATTTTACTCATAGGTTTAAAGTTTCACTACCGTCTCCAGCATAATACTCATAACCATGTTCCCATAGATTTTTATCCATGTGCCATGCTATTTCTGTCATTGTATCATTTATTACATCGTTTCTAGAACAAACCTGAGATGAATCCAATCTGAAAACTCTTATTTCGTTACTGCCTGTTGTATCAATAGCAATAATATAAAATTCAAATCTCCATTTATCAAATTCATCAGTTATTCCTAGTACATTTGCAAGATACCAATATACAGCATCCTTATAAAAACACAATTGTCTACAGTAATCAAATTCTTTCATACTGTCCTCAAAGTGCCACAGTTTGGCCGTAGTCTTGATATCCATAATTGTACATACTTTGTTTTGAAAGTCGAATGTACAACTATCTAATAAAGATTTGCATTTAATGCACTTAAACGGTAAATGAAAATCCCAATTTATTTGGAATTCATGATATATATGAGTAAAGCCGTACTCTCCAGATTTTCGCAACAGTATGCATGCTAATTTGTGAGCTTGCACATTATTCTTAATAGTATCAAGTTGTTTTAAATCGTATTCAGATATAAGTATCTTGTTCGTTTTTAAGGCTTCGATATAATCCTTATACTCTACGCTTATTTTAAGCGCTTCTGAGAGGATTTTATCTTCACTCTTGCCAACTATACTATAAGACTTGCGATAGGCTTCTGAGAGCTGTTTATTTAGCTCTATTTCAACGGTATTTATTAAGTTTTCACAGAACTTTTGCGCTTGCGCACTTTTAGGCTTTTCGCCATCGAACAGAACGTAATCATTCCAGAACTGATCTGGTTGAAGCAGGAACTCATGTATCATGGTTCCTTTACGTAACTGTGGCAAATCTAAGCCTTTCTCTTTACCATCCAGCATATTACGAAAATAGGCCGGCCCTTTATTCAAGAACCAGCCTATCGCACTATTACTAATACGTGTATTATCTTCGTAGTATGGAATGTCGTATTCCGGTATTTTGTACTTTGGTGTAATCATTAGCATCCTGTACAACAACAATCACAACAGCAATCATCTGAAGTTAATTTCTTCTTAACGTTCTTATGATTGTTTTCTTTACAAGAACGAGCGTGAGGCTTTATAGTACCTTTTGAAGAAAGGTTCATATCCTCAAACAACTCTTCGAATGTCGTAGTAGGATAATTGTTAGCTTCCTTTACGAAAGAAACAATGTTATCAAAACTACATACCTCGAAGTTATCCTTAATAAAGTCTGTTAAAGATTTAACTTCCTTCTTATCATCAAGCTTGTCATTTAATACCTCCATTATAAGAGATGGAGACATTTCTTCAAACTCACGCCAATAGCGAATACGAGAACAACGATCTATCAGATACTCTGATATCTCACTGTCATCATTACAGGTAAACAAAATCATATGCTTACCCTTAGTATCAGAACCATCCAATACCTGTAATAAGAAAGAATCATCGTAATCTGCAAGAACTTTGTCAAGCTCATCAAACAAGAAGCAAACACTTGTGTCACCGAGCATTTCTACAATATTTCGAAGGATATGTGGACGTATGTTTTTGTCTATGTTCACAATTGGAAGACCGCTCTTATTGGCAATCATCTTAGCCATTACGGTCTTTCCTGATCCCTTCAATCCTGCAAGCATTACACCAGTAAATCCGCTCTCAGACAGGTTATAACTATTAACAACCTTGTCTATGAAACGTTCATCACGCGATGTACAATATACCTTAGAAGGCAAAGGTAACTTACCAGACTCTTGTAATGATACGGTGTCAGTATAACGGTCTACAATAATATTGTAAACTGTTCCTGGAATCAAATCATACTCAAGACCATCTGTGTTAAACTTAAAGTTTATATTATTACCTACTTTCAAAAATTTCTTTTCCATATTTACTGATATTATAATACTCAAATATTGGTTTTTATCTCTTCTATCATCTCGTCTACCTGTTCATGGTTACGTACGAGATAACATTTCATTTTACTTCGATGTCGCTTAAGATAATGCTTAAACAATTTCCATCTAAGAGGGAATGAATCTCCCATAAGACCTTTGCATTCTACTACAAACCCATTTCCAATGAAGTCAGGTAGGTATGTTAGAGATCTTATTTTTTCACCTAAATACTCGAATTTATCCAGTAATACGAAATGCTTTGGCTCATATTTAACTGGTATTCCAGCTTTCATAAAAGCTTCATAAGTATAGCATTCGAGTTTACTCCTAAAATGGAGACCATACTTATCGACTTTTGTCGCATTCCGTACTCTGCCTTTGGATTTCTTTTTAGATTTCTTGCCTATCATAATAAAAATTCTTTCCCCTTATTTTGGATACAGAAGTTCTATTAAAATAGACAATTTCGCCATCAGTTTCTTTTTGTTCACCTCCACGATGAACACATACGCATATACATCCATCATCACTATAACTATCCCAGATAGTCATCTGCAATTTATTTGGAAGATAAATACGCATAAATCCACCTTTGTCGAGACGAATTTTCTTAGTCAGCTTCTTTGTAAGCCATTTATGCAATAGAGGAGACATTACTGCACCTCCCAGCACACCTAATAGGCATCCTATTACTACATCAATCATATTTCTGTAACGTTTTTGTTAACCAGTCTTTCATGGTGCTAAATCCGTTGTCACGAACAGCATCTGATAGATCTTTGGCTTTAAATTTTTTATTAATGAAAAAAGCATCTATTTTGTATTGCTTACTATATTGTCTAGCCTTAAGCATACCGGTTTGATCTCTATCATACAGTATAACTATATGTTTCCATTTGTAACGTAGAGACCTTAGTATATCTTCAGGTATAAACACAGTTTCACTAGCAGCAGCTATTGCATTAAAACCCATCTCGTAGCAACACATCACATCTTTCAGTGATTTTGTTATTATGAGTAGGTCGCCTCCTTCCTTAGGCAATTCGGATAATCCCTGTACGTGCCGATTCGTCAGATTGGTACGCCATTTAGTAAACTTGGAAGCAAGTGGACGATAAATCTTAAACTTATCATACACTTTATATGCATACATAGGACTATTTTCTTTGTAGATACTTCGGACGATACTATTACAAAGAAAGTATTTAATGCTAAACACATTGAACTTTTTTAGGGTATCAATATGTATTCCGAACTGTTTCCAGTACTGTTTGTCTACATTGGTAAACGGCTGTCGAACTATTCCGATATCGGTATCTCCTTTCGGCTTATCGTACGTATTTGTCCTTACGATTGTATTAGGATTTATTCTGCGTACGATTCTCAATAATTCTCGTTCAAGCTCTTCTCTAGTCGTTATACCTTTGTATTCTTTTAGGAACTTCAGAGAGTTTCCGCATTCTCCGGTTCCAAGGTCTTTCCATAACAACCCTCCTGTTTTAGAATGAAATATTCCAAATGAAGGGTTCTTATCTCCAGACCTTAGAGGACTATTCATAAGTTTTCCAACTTTAAACTGTCCTAAACAATACGTATAGATGTCTAAATCATTTACTTTGTCCAAGATATCTTTCAAGGACATAGTAATCGCTGTTCTAGTACTATACATAACTTATAAGTTAGTACGGCATGTTAGAGTTGCACTAACGACCTCTCGCGGTTTCCGACGTGTCCAACCGAGTGCTCTAACTACCTGAGCTAATGCCGCATATAAATTAGTGGATTGTAGCGGAATCGAACCGCTGTTATAAGGCGCCTTGTTTTATGAATATTCCCTTATTTATTCTACCATTGAATTAACAACCCTAAAAATGAGCAGTTTAATGACATGCTCAGGTCTACGTTGACGGACGTATAGCAGTTTACGGAGATGCTAAGCTCGGACTTTAGGTTATTCAAACCCGCACTTACGTAGCGTACACGCGTATGAAATCTGATGCCAGGTAAACTGTGCATCATAGATAATATCGGCCTTCACAGGCGGACAGAGCTATTACTTTCACAAGCTGTAGCTCTTCTTATCATCAAAAATGTTGTGGCTCTGTAGGGATTCGAACCCTACTGGACTTTTGTCTATATAACAAAACATGATTAAAACGTCGATTTTTGATCTGTTTTCGCATACGTCCATGCTTGTGTCTCACGACACCCTGCGAGCCTTATTGGAGGCATTTCACCCCCAAAGGGTAACTGAATTACCTAGCTCCACCAACACCCTTTCATGGCAGTATTACCTCCCTTGGGTGTATCCACTTGTTGTATAGTTTGGCACTCCTGCTATGCAAACAGTATAAGAACCATTTACCGGATTTCATACAATCAAGTAGTATTTCTATTTCTTCAGGCGTAAACTCCTTAAAAGGGAAGATCTGATGCGCCTGCTGCATCCGCAGTTTCCGGAGTAACGGTTGGTGGCACGTTAAGCGGATCGTTGTTCTCCTTATCGGCAACAACTGGTCGCTCCATAAGATCGTTCTTAAAGAGCTTAATCTGCGAATCTGTATTAGACATGTCTTCAACGAAGATTCCGAGCTTACTTACTTGAGTATAGCCTTTCTTGTCATAGATAATCTTCAAACGGAGCTTTTTCTTGGTAGCAATCATAGGGTCAAGCATCTGCTTCGTCCAGTCAATCATCTCCTTGAATGTAGAAAGCTCTGCATCTGGTCTCTGTGGGTAGAAACAATCAAGAATCTGACAAACTCGTCCAAACTGAGCATTATCACGCTTCTGCAAGTCTTCGTCTGTCTTAATATACATTCCCTTTGTATTCTTCCACTCTGTCATAGTAGCTGTCTGACCATCCTCATTCTCAAATACGATCTCGAGGAAATCGAGACCCTGAGGAGACTTGTTACAGTTTACCTCTTTAAGAGTGACGTTCTGGTTGATGCCTACTGGCATATAACTACTATTACTAAATTCTTCGTTGCTAATTGCGGCTGTCTTTGTACTAAACATAATCTCTATTATTTTAATATACGTAATGCTAACATATCAAGCTTATTCTCAGCATAGTATGCTGCTGATCGAATAGATCGATATATCAATTTACTTAAATATTCTATCCCAATGTGTTGTAAGTGTCCCATCTTCATTACCTTCTGCAATAACGATATCCTTTCCGGCTATGTGTCTTGCACGAGCCTCCATGATGGTATCAGATGTACCACCTTTAAAGGATATATGCGTTTCATTTCCTTTGCGATATACATAACCAACCGCATCGGCTAATCCACACACGATTTTACTCAGCTTACCAACTAAGTCGAGCTCTTTTGCAGAAACTTCAACACCATCCTTTTCAGTTACGGTGTCTTTAACGTGACCTACAAGAATAAATTCGTCACACAAATCTCGGAACATATCAACTACCTTCTTTACTGCGTCTCTAAGATACTTATATCCAGCACCGTTAGGCAAGGTGGTTACGTCTGTGCCGTCCCACTTCTTACCCATTGGAGTTTGGCGATAGAGTGTACAAGCATAGCTCATACAAATATCTTCAAGTCGTGTAGCATTGTCGATAGTGATATGTTTATAGAAATTATGACCTACTTCTTTATTCTTGGCACGAATGGCACTTGCTGCTTCTCCTAAATCGTTGATCGTACGACACTGGATGGCCATCGCATCAACGAAGACAGAGCCTCCTTCAAGGTCTATGATAAGGTTATTATCCAGCTGTGCAAGACAAGATGTCTTACCAGCCTTTGGAAGACCATAGAGTATAAGATATCTAGGATTTTCAGAAACTGCAGGAATTTTACTAGTAGGTAATGTTAAACTCATGATACAATGATACTAAAAGTTTTAATTAAAGCTTAATGTTAATATTAATGATTGTCTTCTTAATCTCTGGACTAAGTGAAGAGATGAAGTTGTAATCACTAAAATCAGAGTAACTATAAATGTCGGTACCAATCTGAATCTCATCATTGTAGAAAATGACAGGGAGACCATTCTCAAGACGGTAAATCTTACCGAGCTTAATACCCTTCATAATACTCTTCTTCTTGCCATAGTTAGCAAGAATATCACAAGCCTTTGCGAACAAAGTGTCGCCCTTCAGAGGCTTGTAGATATAAGTATGATCCAACTCGTCGAACATGGCATCAATCAGATCGTCATCCTCCTTCTTTGTGTTAAACAAATAAGAGTTGTTCTTCTTTACAGTAGAAAGAATAATATCATCGAGAATCTGAGAATAAATGTTACCATTGTTAGTGTTCTTAATGTTGTTGTCAGTAAACTTAATATCGTATGTTGTCATAATTCAGCCTAAATTTTAATTGCTTAACTTTCTATCAAGTTGTTATACGCTAAGTCATTCTGGAATTCAAGTATGCAGGGCTTTCCTGCGTCTCGATTCTTCAAGATGTGTAGATACACCTTGTTCTGAGTAGGTAAATGGCTCGGGCCGTATTCTTGTATTCCAAGAATTTCGGGCCTATGAATGACTATAACATAATCGCTAGCTTGAAATAAAGCGTCAGCAGATGAAATGTCGCTTCTCATAGGATAATGCGACAAAGAATTGTTTATTCTTTCTGGTGATTCAATATTTCTATTCATCTGTGCTAGTTGTAACACTGATGTCATAGGATACTTTTTGGCACTTATGAAAACTCTTTCGAGTTCCTGCATGGTTTCTATAACGCTGCCTATTGGCTTCGTCAATAGAGCATGGTCATACATTATTACAAAATGTTTATCGGTACCCTTTATGTATGTATTATAGAAATACTTAATAATATCTTCTGCTTCCTTGGGAGTTGTAGGGTTATCTACAAACCATATAGGATACTCCTTTAGTTGATTAGATACTGAGATGACTTTTCTGAAGGTATCGTCATCTAGGTCCGTTTCCGAACTATACAAAGTCGAAGTCGTTTTCCTAAGCTTACTAGAAAGCGTTCTTCCAACTTGCCTAAATCCAACCATCTCTAACGAGAAAATCAGAATTACTATTTCTTCACCAGGATTCAAATCAACAATATCAGTTGAGATCTCATTTGCGAATGAGCTCTTACCACTTCCTGAAATGCCAGCTATGGTATAAACGGTATTAGGTTCAATACCTCCCATACACTGCTTATTAAACTTAGCCCATCTAGTCTTTAGAGATGTTATAGAATGATCTCTACGACCAGATATGTAGTTTATCGCCTCTTGGGCTACAACTGACATTGGTCTTATAAGATTAGATAAGTTCTGTTCCATAAGTCGATTCCTCAATTTTAGAGTTGTCTTGCATTTCTTCCTCAGATTCTTCCCATTGATGGTCTACGAGCCATCTCCACATCGTCTTCATATAACTTAGTTTACCCTCGTTAGTCTTTTTCTTCATTTCGAAGTCGAGACACTGAATAAGATGTTGAGCCATAGCTTCGCTTTGACCTACATAAACATTAAATAAATGTCTACACTTGTTAACGTTGGCTCTCAGATAGTTTTTTGTACCATCTGGTCGTAGAACGTATATTGGGTACATTTCATAAAATAGATCGAAATAGTCCTGTTTAGGTCGAACTATATCTTTAAGCGTATCTGTTGCATGATATGTAATTGACTTACCTCTCTCGATCGAGGTAATAAGTCCCTGAGAAATTAAGTTTGATATTTCTTCGTCGCTAACTAGGCTGACAATTTTGCGGACGTCTTGATTATAAGTTTTTTGATTCTTATCCAATACCAAACTTAGGAATATTAATTGATTTGAATTTAGTCCTGGAATGTCCAGGAGTTTTGTGTTTAGTTCAATAATCATCTTATATACGTTGATAAACGATTAATCATCGAATATTGTCAACTGGCGATTAACAAACTCACTAGCTATCTTTTTTGCTTTGCTAATGTAGTATTGGTAATCCAGATGACGTTTCTCTATTGGTGTGGCATCTATCTTGTTAAGAATTCGTACTCCATATTCTGTTATTTTTGTTTCAGAACGATTTTCGTACATTTTGTCCTTAATTCTCATAAGATAATAGCCACTGCTTGACGCGTAATATCTATTAATACGTTGAATCTGTTTTCCTCCATATTCAACTTTTGATTCCTTGTTTACGCTTTGTGACATCAAGAAATCACGGACATCTCTATCCTTCTTAATAAACTTGTCTATCGGTTCATTGTTCAAAAAATAGTTTATCACAGCTTTGGAGATAACAACTGGTGTCATGCTGTTGTTAAGACCAATTTCTGTGATAAACTTGCCTTTCTTTTCTATCAGTCTTGGATCTCCAGATTGGGAATATCCTTTGCGAACACCAAAGTAATTGTTCACGTCGTACTGATAAAACGACTCGTAATCATCGGATTCGAATGTTAACTGGGTTAATTGCTCAACTTCCTTAATTGCATCGGCTATTGCGAAGCGGGCGGATTTGTCGGCAATGTAGACGACACCATCTGTATTGACTTGTACAATCTTACAATTCAATTCTAGAAGCCTATCCACTAACATAAGTAGTATAAGTTGCCCGTTTATACGTATCTTGTATACGTTAAGTGGATCATAAGCCCAGCTACTTTCTTGTTGCATCTTTCCTGTAAGAGCATTAAGAGCCTGTTTAAATGCCTTAGACTTTAATAACTCTCCATTACGTTTGGCAGCCAAGCGCTCCTTGTATAGAGCGCTGTACACATTCCAAAAATCTTCTCCTAAGTGAACCGGAAGCCAATGGTTTATAATGGCCAACGAAGGATACATAGACGTAACGTCGGCGTGTCCTATAAACTGTTCAGCTGTAGGTTTGTAGACTCTAGGTTCGTTTATGGTGTGTATACCACCTTCGCCTATAGAGTAGCAAATGTTTGAGAGAACAAACTTCTTCTCATAGTTTTCTTGTTTCTTATCAGACTTACTTGCATTGCAAGTAGCATTCTTTACATCCAATAAGACTTCTTTCAACTTTGGATTAGAATATTGTATAAACGGGAGTATGATGTCACCTAGGTGAATGTTTCCGACTTTTCGAGCACGAGTTTTCAGCTCGTCTTTTGTTGTGTTGGTAATGTCTAAAGTCTTTCGCAAGAGTACTTCTTCTCCAAATCGTACACCACTCATCGACAGTGCATCAAACCCCCATTCTTTTTCCACTTCAAGACGTAGTTCTACATCTTCTTTTACTTTATTAAGCAAAGTCTCAGTAGCTTCTACGTCGTTCACATTATACTCTATCATAGCGTCAATATCATATTCTGGGATCTGCAGATCAAAGCTTCCTTCATACTCTTGTACATTTGGCATATGTAAGAGTATTTCTATTTCTTTTAAGCTTTTCTGCTGTTTGGCACTATAGAGCATCAACATAAGATCAAATGAATAGAAGTAGTTTGAATACTTGTACACTTTAATCTTATCAATATTTCCTGTTTTTTCCGAACTTATTATTTCTTTACTAAGATAGTAGAGAGAACCACAAATTCTCGAGTATCCTAGTCGCTTCATTCTACTACAGAAATGTATAATGTAACTTATGATTATGTCATCATAATGCTTATTGTTGTAGCCGCACATTATATGATCAGTTCTGTTTGTGTAGAAGAAGTCAACTAGTTCTTCTAGTTGATTTTTACGACAGGATATCTCGAATTTATATAGTTTATGACTCTCTGAATCTTTACAAGTACAATGAAAACAGTTTGGAAAAACTTCTATGTCATATAGAACTACTGGTCTTTCCTTTACTATCATAGTTCCCTAGTGAGGGTTTGCACCTCGCAGTCATATCCTTTCGGAGCACACTAGGGTGACCAGTGGTGTCCTGGTCGGTTTTGAAGAAGTTACGCCTAAGCTGCCATTCGCATCTTATTTGCGCCTGGTAACAGGAGTCGTCCCGTCTTCTTGCGATGATCTTTAAGGTTTGTACAAACAAGATTACTGCGCTTTGCTTTTACCTTATTTGTCTCCTTACGAGCCATCTTGATGACTTTACTACTTTCTGGAAGATTGTTTACTCCTCCATGTTTAGCAGTTTCGCCATTGTCTTTTATCTGAGCAACTTCCTGCTCAGTAAACTTGTCGTCCGAATTCTTGAATCGTCCTACAAGTTGTAATTTGTCATATTTAGCGACAACTAAGTCTCTAATATGTTCTTCTGCAGCATTCTTTTCTGATTCCCAAACTGGGAACTGCTGCGCGTAGAACAAGTCGTCTTTCTTAACCGGGCACGGGTGCTTTCGCTCCCATTTCTGCAACTTGTGTTGAACATACCCTTCCATAAGCTCGGTATGGTTAAGCTTCGTAACCTTTATGCGAGATTCAATTTTTATCGAATCACGTTTGAGCAGTATGAACCAAGGTTTCTTCCTGGAAAGACCATGGATGCAATGTTCTTTACAGAACTTAGAAGTAGTTCCGTGAGACTTGTTAAAGTCTTTAAGCCACTTCTCTTTGATGTCACGATATTTTTCAACATAATCGTCCAAATATTGATTATTCTGGGTATTCATAACGTTGTCTCCTATGATTAAGCTGCTTGTTTAACTGACTTTTGTTTAACTTCTTTCACCTGTGTAGGCTTTTTGTTTACGGCTTTAGCCTTAACTTTGAGCTCACGACGAAGTTTACGTCCTTCAGCCTTAGAGCCGTGACGGAAGTTATACGTGTTCTTCTCGAGCGTCTCCTTAGCATTCTTCTTAGCTTTACGGAGATTGTAGAAGTTCACACTAGCGTTCTTTGAGCACTCGATAGTATGAGGATCACCTCCCTTCTTATGCTTGTTGTGATTGCCTGACATATCTATGCCAGCCTCCTCGAATGGAGACCTATCATCAGAACGATACTGATAGAATGTAGCATTACCTACAAGATCGCGCAGTTTTGCTACCACACTTGCTGGCACATTCTTAAAGAATGCTGTAGAGTTAGTAATACATGCAGACTTAATGCCGCAATCCTTTACCAACTTCTCGAGCTCCTTCTTCTTTTTCAGAATAGAATCACATACAACTGTAATATTGTATACAGTGGCTTTGTCCCACTGCTTCTTTGCGATGTCTATCACCTTCTTGGTGTCGGCATCATTGAGACGCATACGCTTGCACCGACGGGTAATTGATGCGATATGACGAGCCATAGCGACATTACGACGCTCTTCCTGCTTCTTCAAACGGTCCTCCAGAGTGATTTTAACAGGCTCTGAAGCCTTTTCTTTCTTGGAGTCGATCAGTTTATCCATGATGCTCTTTTTGCGCGCCTTACGGGCCTCTATGCGAGCTTTAGAGGCAGCATATTTAGCCTCCTCGTGAGCTTTCTTTTCAGCCTTCTTCTTTGCCTTAACATCGTCTTTTGCTGCAGCAATTTCTGCATTCTTTATAGCAGCCTTAGACTCTTTCTTCTTAGCTGCCTCAGCCTTAACTGGTGTAGTTCCTATCTTAGCCTGAACCTTCTTGAGGTTCTTCTTGTTATTCTTCTTTGACATAATTTTGATAATTTAATGTGTTAATAATGTTATTTTTAAGGCAAGGGATTCCTTATTGTGGTTCGTGTAAGTCTCGATCTTACTCCTTCCGGCGACCCTTATATTTGTCTCGAACCTATAGTATTTAAACTGTCAGATCCATCTCGAACTTATCTGCAATAGTATCTTTAATCTCAATAGAAGTCTCATTGTTAAACTTCTCGAGATTAGCGTCAAACTTATTTGCTAGTAGTTGCTGATCATGGATAAGCTGAGCAATCTTAGCTGATGAGAATATCTCACGCTTAGGCATAGCCTTCAATCCCTTCTTTGCCTTAGTTGATGGATCAAGTGTCTTGATCATCTTAAGTTGTGCTATTGCCTCCTTTGCCTCGCATGCTGCAAAAATACTATAGTTATTTGTCTTCTTAAAATCCTCGTAAGAGAATGTAGTTGTACCTGTATTAAGAGCTACCAAAATACCCTTAATCATAATACGCTTCTCACTAAGCTGCACAATCTGGTTATACAAGCTCTTGAGATCTAAGCCAGAACCTTGCTTTGCTGCAATTGCCTTTTTAGACATGAGGTTCTCTGCTCGAATAATTCGCCAATACTTATTGATAGTAATATCAATATTCTTACGAATTGTAATGATGTTTGCTGAGTTCAATTTAATTGATTTCTTATTCATATAGTTTGATTAAAATTAAACAATTTACTTGAATCAGCCATTTACCTAGTTTCTATATTACATATAACTGTAATAAAGAATAAAAGACATCCATTGGCAATCCTGCCCCGCAGGGCGGATTACCTATTCTCCGCAGAGAACGTTTAAGGATGCCTTTTAATATAAACTAATAATATTGTCTTTGCATTTCGTTGTAAACAATAACGATAATACCATGCATGAATGTGTATTCTTCTGCGCACAGTTCGTACACCATTCCCGCAGGAATGTTTCTGTTTATGGCATTACTCGTTTAGCGTTTACAATTCCGTACTCCAACTCAATCATTGGTTTACCTATGCAGTCTTTAACCTGCAAAACTTCTTTACGTCCGTTGATATTGATAACAATTTTCTCAGGAAACTCTTGCTGAGCGTTAAGCCTTGGCCCTGACACCCGGGACCCCGCAGGGTCCGCTCCTACGCCATCAGCAATGCTAGAATTCTGACATACTTTTGTCGCAACATCATACAGTCGTTCTACGACCCAGTTAAAGTTTTTATCTTTAACTCCTTTCATCACAATTTCTTGTGATAGTCCTTCCATAATGGCTTTTTGGTTAAGCCCTGTGGAAAGACTCACTAGTGCATCCCATACCTTAAGAGCGAAGCTCTCAAATGGTAAGGTTTGCTCACAGCCGATTATCTTGTTCCAAAAATGGAATCTAGTTGAACCCAGAGTAATACTACCATCATCGTTAATGGTATAGATCTTGTACTTCTCTGTATGGTCCAACTTTTCATAAACGGCTGCCTTAATTTTCGGTTCTGAGAGCATTACTGCTATAAGCTTAACGCTCTTTTCTGTTAAAACAGCCTCCATGAACTTATGCTATCTTATCAGCTGGTTTAGAATCTGCCTTCTGACGCTCGTAGTCTGCAACGATCTTCTCGTTTGCTGCAATGGCAGACAAACACTGAGCCTTAGCCTTATTAGCCTGCTCAATAATTGCATCAAGGCGAGCGATCTCACCACGGTTAAGATCGTTAAGAATGCCACCCAAATCCTTAGGATCTGAGAACACAGCCTTAGAGTTCTTGTCCTTAAGAGCGTTCTGAACTGCCTCCTCTGTGGTCTCACCAAACTTGGTGCTGTTCTCACCGAGAGGGATATCAATCTGGTGCTCGGTGCCCTCATTGAGACGGCAAACGACATCACCGATTGCATTCTGCTTGGTTGCCATAGACTCAATCGTAATATAACCGATCACAAAACGGCGAGGTGAACGATTGAGTACAAGGTTTACATTGGAGTTCTGCTTAGCCTGCTCCAAAACCTTGTCATGGTCTGGGTTGAATAAACGGGTCTGAGGAGTAAATACGTCCTGACCAAACATTTTTGCACCGAGCATGCTCAGTGGGGTACGATTTGACTTAATAGTTGTTTCCACGATGTTTACATTAATTTCTGACATAATCATATCCTTTTTGATATCGTTATTGATTAACTAACGATATGATTGAAAAATATGGTGTATTTTGGCTACACCTTTGCCGTTGTTTATTGAATAAAGCAACGCTGATACGAAGATACTCGGTTACTACTTTGCGTACTTAGTTTTCTAAAGGAAGTTCTACTATTGTAGACGCTTTATCTAGACTTAGCTGCACTTTCTCTATTACGACAATAGGATAATAGGCTTGCAGCAGGAATTACATACGTATGATGCAATTAGCATTTACTGGTTTATCCAGGCCCATCGTCTAAAGCTTTGAATGCTTCCTCTGCATAATCAAATGCTGAACTGTTTTCTGCTATTTTGTTCACGTTTTTTTCTAACTTAACTATTCTAATTTTCGTTGGTGAAATTTTGCATAGCAACTAACACTCATAGAATCTTAGAATTTTCTATAACCCACGAAAATATGTAGAATCTCGGTCGTATTTCCCTTACTATACTTACAAGATCTTCCTACAGGTTGTCGATTAAACGCAGATTTCCTCGGCTAATAAGTTTTAAAAGTGCCTAACTTATCGAAATGGCTCCTTACTGCGGTACTCGGCTTATGGCATGTACCCAGCGGTTGGTTATCGGAATGTCTCAGGATCAAACCCATCACAGACTTTACGGCTTTTTACATCTTTGCTGATGTTTGCAATTTTTCTGTACCGGTATTACTACCTCCTATTTATAGTGCACGAATATTGGGAATTCAACCCATACATTTCATCTTGTCACCCACTTATAACGTAATATACATGTATAGAGACAGTATACACATATAATATACACAGTCGTTTTACAACATAGATATAAGCTGCCCATCAATTTCCTGTATTGCTTCGAACCTTTATGTTTACATATACTGTTGCGCAGTATACTTTAGCATGGTTGGCATATCGGTTGGCACTCGATTTCTTCACCTCAAGCCCTTACTTACAACGTAAGATTAACTCTATGAAGGGACATCAATTTTTGTTAAACATGTTATCTTTTAAACTTTCTAGGTTTTCATAGCTTATATCTTTTGCATACAACATACGCATACATAATATACCAGCTTACTACTCTGTAGAGACTATATAATATTGTATATCATTATGCAAATAAACTATTAGTCTAGATCGTTTTGGATGAAAGTGGAGGTCAAATGGTCCTGGATGGACATATCTCGAATCAACTTTCTACCTGCTTTGCTATTTCTTATTCTAGGATAGCTCTCCATCAATTTTCTTTGACTGTAACGGAGTCATCGATCATAGTCTCATGAACGATTTAATTTTCATGGAAATTGGCTGTAAGTTCGGATTGCCTAACATCCTAATAATACAACTGGAATAGATTTTCACCGCGATCTTCACCCGCGTACGATACTCCCGTAGAGCTTCGATTAAGGGGCTGCCCAACCCTTGCGCTTGTTTTACTTTTATATACCGCATAAACAAGAAAAGCCTGGCGGTCACAATCAGACACTTCTACCCCATCCCTGGCACCCCTTCAACGGAGTTGTACTGAATCGAACAGTAAGGTTTTGGTATAGTCAGCAAACTCATTTAGTTTACTCTGTGTGGTATTACTCCCACAGTATTGATGTAATTTTTCGGCCTTTATACTAGCTTTGGACACTAGAAACACTACCTACGGCTTAATAATACTTCTATATTGTTTGGGATATCCTCGGTTCTTCCAGCAACATGCACCATACCATGTATGCAATTCTGTTCACCTACTGGGGACCAATATAGTTCATCTCGTGTAACGTTTGTATATGCTTAGTATTATCACATATAATTACGATACGGTTCATTATGCCCTTCTTGGGACTTATGCGTTTTTAGATTATATAGCCTCATCCAGCTTGTCTCCAGACGGTTCTCACAAGTCCAGCTGTATAATCTATAGGAGCTGATACAACGCTTCTCCTACTTATATCAAACTGTTTCAATGTTTGATACATTTCATCCTACCTTTTGAGTGATCTCGCTCTGCAAGACAGAGTTAACATATTCTCGGATCAAGTTTAATTTATTGAGTTTTTCTTCTAGCTCCTTCGCGGGGGATGTTCCAGAATAGTACGTAGACTAATGGGATCCACTATATGTACTTACCCAATTATAGTGCATAGGGTTCTTGTGTTTACTTATGCACATTGGAGGCGATTTGAATATAATCATTGAGCTCTCCCTTACGAATGGTAGAGTTGTGATTAGTGGAGTCGACCTTTTCTCCAGGTTCCATAATATACAGAAGTGGTACATACGACGTATCTGTCTTCTTAATTACGGTGCGTTTAACAATTACCTTTGCAGGTAACTGTTTATGGTTACAAGGTACAGGCTTTTCTACCCTAACGGTATCATGCACTGTATCAGGATTAGCACGATTCACTTGACCAAACAAATGGTCCATTGGTTGCTGTACAGTAGATGCTGCTACTGTCTGCACTGTCGTTGGAAGGGGAACATTCTTAAGATCGGCAATATTCATGCCGATAGTAAGGAATGCTGCTCCTAACAACGTGATCACTAATTTTTTCATACTTTGATAGTTAAATTATTTTCGTTCACTTTGCCATTGGATGTCAAAGGCTCTTTTAATACGACCAACTAGTTGTGAACCAGTTCTCTTAATTGGCCGTATTATTTTTTTACCTGAGCCTCGGCCTTACCTTTGGCTTCCTTTTTCTTATCCTCAGTTGCCTTCTTATCAGCTGCTTCCTTAGCAGCCTTGGCAACAGCCTCTTCCTCAGCCTTGATCTCCTCATCGGTCTTGAACTCCAAGTCGATTATATTCTCCTTGGCATAACCTACGAGCGGATCAGAAGGATTACGGAACAGGTTAGAGATGATACCAGCATGCTGCGTAGCGTTATCAAGCATTGAATCAGACTTAACCTTAGCCATCATCTCTGGAGTAACGTCACGATAATATGCACGCTTAATGGCGATAACAGTCTTCTTTGCAAAGTTGTTACCCTCCAAGAAGTTTTTCTTTAAGTTTTCAACGAACTCGCCTGGAGCCGCAAGAACCGCTGCAGTAGCCTTATCGGCGAATGCGATGTTCTTGTTAGCGGCATCAATGTGCTCCTTGACACGATCCTTTTCTGGTAGCTTGTTCTCTGCCTCGAGCAAGGTCTTACCCTTTGAGCGAACATCGTCTGCACCAATGATTACGAGGCACTTTACAGCGTCTGCAATCTGATCATCGGTATACTTGCATACGCCGGTGTGCTTGTCAGTAGAATGGTCGCGAAGCTCACAGAACGCAGATACAGGAGATCCTGACGTAGCGGTAACATTGAAGAAGTGAGCACCAATTCCATAAGTAAGCGTTCCGACACGACCCGTAAGCTCAACAATCTTGCGAAACGTATCATGGAAGTTCATGTTCTTGATGTGCTCAAGGTCATTTTTTGCAGAAGCAAGAGCCTTTTCAGCGTTCTCTTTGTACTTTTTGTCCTTTGTGTTCTTGAGCGTCTTCTCAGCAGAATCGATAGCATGCTTAGCTTCAATAGAGCGATATGACTTATAGAAGTTCACACACTGCATGATGCTATCCATCAGCTTAGAATCACGGTTCATAGCTAAGAATCCAGACAAAGCTTTCTTGAGCTCTTCTTCGTCCTTGATCTTTGTAGGATCAAAAACCTTACCTGCTGTTGCAGCACGAGCCTTAGCATCCTTGTCAAGACTCTTTGCTGTCTCTTCTGATACTGTTACAGCTGAAGCTGTAACTTCAATTGCTTCAGCATCGTCTTTTGAAGGCAAGAGCTTTGTGTCATCAAAGCTTACACCAATCTCCTTCAAAGCTTCAGTAAGCTCTGGGAGCGCAGACTTACGGATTACAATAGCGAAATCGCTGGTACCATACTTGACCTCATTACATACACACACTGCGATGCCGAGGGCATTAATATGGTTGAGTTTGTCGATAGTTCCCTGCGGGAAGCCGGTGTGCTCAGCAGCTTTCTCATCCAAGAAGAAACGATCGTGAGCCATCTTTAACAAATCTACCTGGTGATTACGATCCATGCTTGACCCACCTGTTGTTGTGAGCATAGCTGCAGCCTCAACAGCTGCATCTGCATTGTTACCACCATTGTTGTTATTCTGAGCAACTTTTACATTGCCCTTTCCATTCTTTTTTGCCATTTTGATAATGTTTTAAATGTTATTTACTAAAATTAATTAATACTTTCTGGGCAACTAGCTTAAATTCAACTTGTGTCGAATATAAAGTTCGTTTTTAACCAATCTCGTGGAGGTTTAGTGAGCACGTTAATATGCTCGTCTTCACCCAAGTTAAGCACAGTAACAGTATCTACTACAATTGTATCCTTACCTGCTGGTTTTGTCTCAGCACATGTACCAGCGCCCTCTGAGGGTTCCAAAGCCTGAAATGAGCACGTCGGTGCCAGCATGGGATTTGCAGAAGATTTAACTGTACTGGCTTCACTTTTATGGCCAACAAAGGCATAGTTGACCATACTCTTACCGGTAAAACCGAGCAAGAGACTTACGAGAATGATCCAGAACAACTTGTTGCTCTTATTGTATCTTGCGAAACCAAGAGCTACAAAAATCGAGAGAATCAATAATAAAAGTGAAGTCATTTTTGTTAAACTTTTAAGTTATTTTTAATTTTCCTACGAGTGCGGCTTAGCGCAGCTTTTATAGTGCCTGTAGGAATTTTTAGCACTTTGCTAATTTCATCAACGGTAAGATCTTCTACGTAAAATAGATTAAAAATCTTCTGTGTCTTCTTTGGGAGTTTTTCAAATTCCTTTAGAAGAGATTCATACTCAAGAAGGTTGACAAGATCTTCTTCTTCTGAAGAATTAGTTAATTCGACAGGTAGTCGGCCTGTATCTTCTCCTAACTCCATGGATTTCTCCTTTACTTTTCGTAGATAATCTATAGCTGTTCGATTAGCTATAATTCTCAGCCATCCGCCAAAAGACGAATAATCTGTGAATGTCGAGAGTTTTTGGTGAACCTTAAGAAATACAACATTTGTAAGATCTTTAGCTTCATCCATGTCATTCACGTAACAAAAGAGCACGTTGTCAACGAACTCTTTGTAACGGTTAAACAATTTATTAAACGCTAGCTCATTTCCCTTTTGAGCTTCTTTTATGGTCTCAATCTCAGATTGAGTGATACGCTGATACTCCATATTGTGGGGTAGGGGAGATTTCTCTCACCCTACTCCTGATAAAACGGAAGATCGTACACCATTTTCTGACGGTATAGCGACCAAACGTTGTTGACGAAATTGTTGAAAAGGATTATTTTCAAATCCTTTCCTCCCGTTTTCATTTCTACTTTTTCAAGTAGTCCTGAACCGATACGCATACGAGTCGTAAGTGTTTTGAACTTCATAGGGTTATTTAGGACTATCGTTTTCATAATCCAATCACTAACTCTACGTAACTGCTCATTACAACAGTATTCGTATATACAATCTTCGTCTAGGCTGTCTCCTGCACAGAATATGTGCGGTTCATAAGTAAAGCCCTTTTTAAGGCGGTTATGAAACCAGTTAATCACATTTTCTATACCTTCTTTTTTGCAGCCTAACAGACTAGCTCTGTAAATTAGCATTTTAGGGAAATACTCCATTTTTTATTTTGTTTAATTAAATGTTTTCTTAATAAACTTAGAGAAATCTTCAAAATACTCATCTAGAAAACTAGCTTTTTCTGACAATGCTTTATCAAATAAAGCCATATTGCCACACTTACATGATATGTTATAATAGTTTTCTAGGTACTTATAGTTCTCTTGAAACCATACTACCCAGCTATTAACCCAGATCCAAAATGCTCGTTCTCCAGAGTTGAATACTTTGTTGATGCCATCCAAATTTATAGAGTCTGCAAAATTAAAATTTTGCGACCCCTTATGTATTCCAAGAGCTTTTCTTAATGATGCATCCTTTTCATCTGTTCGAGGTATTCCTCTTCCAGTGTTATAGATTGCTACATTTTCTTGGTATACACGGTCTATCCATCGCGTTTTTACAGCATACTTAATTCTTTCATGTGGCTTCTTACCTATATTAGATAATCTGCCAAATTCTGTACACCATTTAAATGCGAGGTTGACGATATGAGGACACCTGTCCTTTATCATCGCTTTATATCCCTTTGTCATAACTAATAGGAAGAAGCTAGGGAGTCGAACCCTAATCCTCGGGTGTGTAGCCCAAAGAACCAAACTTCTTCTTCTCTCCACTTTGGTAGGAAACACCTAGACTAAACTTACGCTACGTTAGTATAGTCTACAATGTTATTTACATTGCCGTTTAATTTATAGTATAGTGCTTAATGTATTTATCTCCTCTGCCTGTCAAAACCAAACACGCCCGTGTAGGCAGTTTTACAACATGCCTAGGTTGTCCAAATGGAATCTACACAATAGTGTATAGGATGCCCCCGTGGACGTGAGGGGAGTCGAACCCCTGTCCAAACAGATTATTTCATACACACTGTACGTTCTTGTAAATGTTCCGATGATCAGTCAGAACATTCGATTTAAGCCGTTTTAGGTGCGCTCTAAGACATTTTTGCGGCACTCGTGGTTAATTACTCCACTTGGTGACATACTCTGCCTCAGAACGCTTAAAACATGGCTAAAAATATATAGGAATCCTCATGATACGAAGATACTTAGAGGGCTATATTCAGCATTTTTGATACATTTTGCAGGGTTCAATTAACTTTTCAGAGCAATCAAATCTCCCCGATACAAAGATACGCACAAAACATATTGTTTGATCTACTGTCCCAATTTACTGTGTGGGGTCACATCTCTTCCTCTCATCGTGATACGAAGATACTTGATGAGAATGTTAATTCATTCTAGGATTCCTTCGCTGCCTCGTCTTCTTAAGATCCTCTACAGTGCTTCAGAATCTATGTACGTGATACGAAGATACTTGTACTAGAAGAAGAATTAAAAACGATCGAACTGATAGTTGGCATAATACCAATTGTTAGGGTACTTGTCACGCAATTCACGGTCGTGCTTTTCGTACTCTTTGTTCAGTTCAGTCATTTGCTTACGCTGATCCTCATCGATCTTCTGCGAAAGTTCGCGGAATTCGTTTGGCGTAATCTTCTGGTCGTCAGGAACGGCGGTACCATTCTCGTCCTTGCCCAGAAGACGGGCCAACAATTCTGTACGCTTCTTCAGAGTGTCGAGGGTGATCTTTGCCTTCGCACGGTCCTTGCGGACATTGAGAAGTTCCTTAATTCTAAGGAAGTCGGCACACTTGACAATTTCTTTGACCTGGGAGATCTTGCGCTTCTCCTCGTCCTGGCGGATTTCTTCTGCCGCCTTGTCTGCGATGTCAGTTACGAGGTTGCCCTTCATTAACTTTTCAACTACGTTGTCTGCTGACACATTCTGCTGCTCTTTAGCAGCGCCTTTTGTTTCTGCTTTTGCCATTTTGATAATGTTTTAAATGTTTGTAAATAAAATTAATTAACATATTGTTACTTCTCCCACACTCCAGGATGGATTCTTAACGAATACTGCGCCATTATTATTAATGGTAATATCGCATGGAGCGTTGTGAGAGCAATTAGCCAAATGAATGAGTGCTAATCTAGCATCTTCAGCTTGATCTTCACTAGGATACTTGGATTCAAATACTAATGTTTTTGTATTCTTACCCTTTTTCTTAGCTTTTGTCGTATACACTGGAATCTTCCACATAATCTAAAGGATTTAGCTTGTTTTTAAACTTGTCACGCTTATACGCCTTTGCTTTGGCTTCTGCGCGACGCTGATGATACACTTTCTTAGTATTACGTTGTGTTTTATACATAGTTACATGTTATCTTGAACCGTTTTAAATACACAAATAATATCGGTAGAAATACCGTAAGAATCACGCATTCTCTTACTTATACCACCAGACATAACTCTGATGGCATTCATAAGAGATTCATTGTTAGGCTCATTAGTTATAGCCTCTGACAATGCAAGCAACAGCTTCATCTTGGAGCAGAAAAACTTACCAAATCTTTTTTTCACGTAGATGCACGCAGACTCTACAACAGAAAGTTCTGTAGCATTCTTGGCTTCTGTGTGACCGATAATAATGGAATTAACTTCCGTTTCATCCATTGTAACTGCATGCACATCCTTAACATCAGGTTTAACTGTGTTCAGTTGTGAAGCTATTGCCATAACTTCAGATGGATCCAAACTAGAACCATCGTAAGATATAATAATGTACCGCTTCATAGCTAATCCTCCTTTGTTGTTATGTTAGTACTGGAGGACTGCACGATCTGTACATGCTTACCGTCGATAATAGTATCAACCATTTCTACGTTAGGGATATCAGGAGGAGCAATCGCATTGTATTGATCCTGTTCATCAGGAAGATTCAAATATACATGCTTGTTCATCTCGAACTCGTTCGATATACTCATCTTAGTCAATGGTTTCCCAGATTTTTCTAAGACCGATACCACATCACGCATAACCTTTTCAGGTATGCTGAAGAACACTGAGTCCTGATGTCTCCATTGACCTTCCGATCTCTGAAACTCTACAACGTCATAACAGTCGGTGAATGTAGGATTGTCAATATCCTGCATCATCTTTAATACCATGAGCGAGTCATTGTGTCTGATCTCACTCTTAGTTTTTTTCATGTAGTCACATGATGATACTGTGACGGCTACAATAAGCATGATTAAGCACATGCTAAGCTTTTCGAATAATCTCTTCATTTTGATAATTTATTAGAGATTCAACAAATGTTAACTATCCGGGTTTTAAAGATTCACGGAATCATCTTTTTGTGGACCAGCTAGGGCTTGAACCTAGGACCTCCAGATTATGAGTCTGTTGCTCTAACCAACTGAGCTACAAGTCCATTGAATTTTTATCAAATTCGAGTGCAAAGATACTAGATTTTGGGCAAATAACCAAATAAAATCTTAAAAATTTTCTTAGAATCAGAAAAATAGCGTATCTTTGCACCAAATTATGTGCGCACACGTGCGTATGTACTTATTAATCGTACACAAAAAAGAAAAGTATATCTATTCTGAAATGGACATAGACAAAAACAAAAGAATCGGTCTTACCGACGAACAAGTAAAACAGAGTAGGGAACAGCATGGCAAAAACGTGCTCACCCCTCCTCAACGTACTTCATTATGGAAACTGTATTTGGATAAATATCGCGACCCGATTATCCAGATACTTCTTGTGGCGGCTTTCGTATCTCTCATCCTTGCTTTTATCGAAAAGAATTTCATGGAGACCATCGGTATCTTCGTGGCAGTTTTCCTTGCTACTACCGTTGGCTTCTACTTTGAGCGCGATGCAGCCAAGAAGTTTAATCTGCTTACGGCGCTCAGCGAAGAGCAGCCGGTTAAGGTGCGTCGCAATGGTAAGGTGATGGAGATTCCACGCCACGATGTGGTGGTGGGAGATGTAGTGCTCGTGGAAGTGGGCGACGAGGTGCCTGCCGATGGAGAACTCATCGTCTGCAACGACCTGCAGATTAATGAATCTACCCTTACGGGCGAACCCGTTACCGAGAAATCTCTGGAAGGCGGTGGCGATGGTGCCTATCCTCGCAACATCATCCTCCGTTCTACCATGGTGATGAATGGCAGGGGTGAGTTCGTGGTTACTGCCGTGGGCGATGCTACCGAGATTGGTAAGGTGGCGAAGAAATCTACCGAGCAGACTTCGGTAGAGACACCGCTTCACATGCAGCTCGACAAGTTGGCTAAGATGATTTCCAAGGTAGGCTCTGTAGTATCTGTGGCAGCCTTCTTCATCTTCCTGATTCACGATATCCTCACCAATCCGGCATGGGGTGGCAAGGATTATTTCTATATGGCAGAAATCGTGCTGAAATACTTCATGATGGCTGTTACCCTGATTGTGATGGCGGTGCCGGAGGGATTGCCGATGGCGATTACCCTTTCTCTGGCGCTCAACATGCGAAGAATGCTGAAGTCGAACAATCTGGTGCGCAAGCTCCATGCCTGCGAAACCATGGGTGCGGTTACCGTAATCTGTACCGATAAAACCGGTACGCTTACCCAGAACAAAATGCAGGTGAGTGCCCTGGAACTCAAGCTGGGCGATGAGGCGCTGCTTGATACTGCCATTGCCCTCAATTCTACAGCCGAGTTGAATGATGGCAAACCTATCGGAAATCCTACCGAATCGGCTCTCCTGCTCTGGCTCGATGCCCAGGGCAAGGATTATGAAGAACTCCGCAAGCAGGTGAACGTGCTCAAGCAGTTGCCTTTCTCTACTGAGAGAAAGATGATGGCAACCTTGGCAGAAGTTGATGGCGAGACCTATCTCTTCGTAAAGGGTGCGCCTGAAATCGTGATGAAGAAATGCATCATCGAAGATAGAATGCAGAGACAGTCAGTCGAAGAACTCGATGAGTGGCAGCATAAGGCTATGAGAACCCTGGCGTTCGCCTATAAGAAGATAGAAGCTTCTATCATGAGAACTTCCAGAACCTCTACTGCCGAAGTGGTAGCACTTCTCGATGCCAACGACCTTCAGTTGCAGGCCATTGCAGCCATTGCCGATCCTATCCGTCCGGATGTTCCTGCTGCCGTGCAGGAGTGCCGCCATGCGGGTATCGAGGTGAAGGTGGTTACGGGTGATACGGCTGCCACCGCCTTGGAGATAGGCAAGCAGATAGGTGTCTTCGAAGATGAACCTGAGAATATCGGAGCAGATGGCTCTCTGACCTCGCTCGACCAGCAGATGATTACGGGCGAACAGTGGGAGGCTCTTTCTGATGAAGAGGCTTACGAACGGGCAAAGGATATCCGTGTGATGAGCCGTGCCCGTCCTACCGATAAGCAGCGACTGGTGGCCATGCTCCAGAAGCGTGGCGAGGTGGTTGCAGTAACAGGCGACGGTACCAACGATGCTCCGGCGCTTCACTATGCTCACGTGGGTTTGTCGCTGGGTTCGGGAACTTCCGTAGCTAAGGAGGCTTCGGATATGACCCTGCTCGATGATTCCTTCAAGTCTATCGCCAACGCCGTGATGTGGGGACGCTCGCTCTATCGCAACCTGCAGCGCTTCCTCTTCTTCCAGTTGGTAGTAAACGTGGTAGCCCTCCTGCTGGTGCTTGGCGGCTCAGTCATCGGAACCGAGATGCCTCTGACGGTTACTCAGATTCTCTGGGTGAACCTTATCATGGATACCTTCGCAGCCTTGGCACTTGCCTCATTGCCTCCATCTCACGAGGTGATGAAGGATAAACCACGCAAGGCATCCGATTTCATCATCAACAAGAGCATCGGTTTCGGCATTCTGTTCTGCGGCATCGTCTTCTTCCTCGTTATGTTTGCCCTGCTGGTTTACTGTGAGCGCAGAGGCAAGGGTGGAGTAGATGTGCATGAGCTGACCATGTTCTTCACCACCTTCGTGATGATTCAGTTCTGGAACCTCTTCAATGCCAAGGCGCTGATGAGCCATCATACTGCTTTCCGCCATTTCCTGAAGGATAAGGGAATGATTCTGGTGCTTGTACTGGTATTGGTGGGTCAGTGGATTATCGTAACCTTTGGTGGTGAAATGTTCCGCACCACACCATTGTCGCTCCACGAGTGGCTGCTCATCATCGGCTCAACCTCCGTTGTACTTTGGGCGGGCGAGCTGTGGAGAACTTTTAAGAGAATGATAGCAAAGAGAAGATAATCCATCGGAGTTCTTCTTCTGATATGAATGTTAAAGACAGTCCTTATGAATACAATACATTATAATGATATCGTGCAGTTGCCGCCTTGTGTGGCAACCATCGGTTTCTTCGATGGGGTGCATCGGGGACATCAGTTCCTGATTCATCATCTCGTAGAGATGGCACGAAAGGAAGGCTTGCAATCCACCGTCATCACCTTCGATGCGCATCCCCGCAAGGTATTGCAGGCAGATTATCAGCCAGAGATGCTGAGCACACTCGACTCCAAGCTGCTGCTGCTTTCGAAGACGGAAGTGGATAATGCTGTGGTGCTGCATTTCGACAAGGCGATGGCTGCCATGTCGGCAAGAGAGTTTATGCAGCAGGTGCTCCACGACCATCTCAACGTAAGGAAACTCTTCATCGGCTACGACCATCGCTTCGGTCACAACCGCGAGGAGACTTTCGAAGATTACGTGCGCTACGGCAAGGAGATGGGCATTGAGGTAATCAGGAACGAAGCCTTCCAGATAGACGGCATCAACATCTCTTCTTCCGTCATCCGCTCTTTCCTGAAAGAGGGAGAAGTGGAGATGGCAGCCCGGTGCCTCGGTTTCCCTTATACCCTCATCGGAAAGGTGGTGAACGGATATCACGAAGGCAGAAAGCTCGGCTTCCCTACAGCCAATCTCGACATCTCTCACTTCGGACAGCTGATTCCTGCCCCTGGTGTCTATGCCGTAAGGGTAAGACTGGAGAATACGGTGGTATGGAAACGGGGAATGATGAATGTGGGCAATCGCCCAACCTTCAATGGCAGACAACTGACGCTAGAGACGCACATCTTCAATTTCGACGGGGATATTTATGACCAGCTCTTGCTCGTAAGCTTCGTGAAGCGAATAAGGGGCGAACAGAAGTTTGACAGTCCCGAGGAGTTGGCGGCGCAGCTGAAAGAGGATGAGCAGACCGTGCTGGATCTCTTTGAAAAGGAAGCGGAATGATAGCGAGAATGCTATTAACTATAAACGATTAATTATAAACAGTAAAAGCAATGGCAAAGATTAATTTAAAGAGAGGTTTGACGGATATCGTCCTCTACCTGATTATATTTATAGTAGTACAGATTATCGTGATGTATGCTGGCGTAGGAATCTGGGCGGGCATTAAGGGCGAAGGTTACCAGGCAACGCTCCTGGCTATCAGTTCGGGCAGCAATCCTATCCTGACGGCGCTTACCTCAGCGTTCAGCAACGTTATCACCCTCGTCATCTTCCTGAAGACGAAGTGGACACCGCTGACCCGCGATTATCTGCTTTCCAAGCCTTGGGCAACGCTTCTCTGGGTGGCATTGTTCACCCTGGGAACCATCATTCCTCTGGGGTTCATATATGAGCAGATAGGCATCGAGATGGACGAAAATACCGAGCAGATATTCGCATCGCTCATGAAGGAGCCTTGGGGCTATGTGGCTATCGGCGTTCTGGCGCCTTTTGCTGAGGAGGTTGTGTTCCGTGGAGCCGTTCTCCGCACTCTGCTGGGTCTTATGAGCAAGAAGAACCATTGGGTAGCTATCATGATTTCGGCTGCCATCTTCGGTCTGGTTCACGCCAACGTAGCGCAGTTTGTCAATGCCCTCCTGCTGGGCTTACTCCTGGGTTGGATGTATTATCGCACCAAGAGTCTTGTTCCGGGCATCCTGCTCCACTGGGTGAATAATACGATGGCGTATGTCCTGTCCAATATCATGCCTCAGAGCGATGGCAAACTCATCGACCTCTTCCATGGCGATGAGAAAACCATGTATTATGCCGTAGGTTTCTCTCTCTGCATCATGATTCCAAGTTTCATACAGCTGGTTATCAGATTAAAGAAGGTGAAGGCTTAAGAGATAAATAAACGAGTAAAAAGGTTACCTGGATGGGTAGCCTTTTTTCAGATATATAACCGGATAGATAAGTAGATTTTATGAAGATTATAGAAAGCAGTATCATAGGAAAGAAGAGCCCTGAGGCTTGTGAGGATGGAATGGTAGTTACCGATGATTTCATCGCTGTGATTGATGGCAGTACGAGCAAGACGCCGAAGCATCTCAATCCTGATATGAAGAACGGAAGATATGCCATGATGCTTATCTCGGAGTATATCTGGGAGGAACTGAAGGCGGATGCCTCGGTAGATGATTTCTGTCAGGGCGTAACGGCGTATATATATAATAAGGTGTATGAAAAGCTTGGGGTGGAAGAGCGGTTGAAGGAGCATCCGGAAGAGCGGCTTACCGCCTCGGCTATCCTTTATAGCCGAACAAGGAATGAAGTATGGATGGTGGGCGATTGCCAGGCAATCATCGATGGCAAGCTTTATGAGAACGGCAAGCCTTATGAGCAGGAGATTGCCAGAAAGAGGGTAGAACTGATAGAGCAGGGCCTTTCGCCTGCTGAGGCTAGAAAGCAGATAGAGCCATTGCTTATCAAGGCGATGCTTTCGGGGCAGAACCAGACCTATACGGTTATTGATGGATTTCCTATCTATCGGGAGGGAGTGAAGGTTGTCTCTGTTTCAGTTTCTAGTTCTGTTCAGGATTCTGTTCCAGCATCAGATTCAGTCCCTTGCTCTGACTCCGCTTCTGCATCAGATACAATTCCATCTTCTTCCTCCGAGATTGTATTGGCGAGCGATGGATATCCGTTCCTGAAGCCAACCTTGGCAGCGAGCGAGGCGGCATTGGCAGAGCAGATAGCCAACGACCCTCAGAACATCCGTTCCTTTATCGCCACCAAGGGCATCGTAGAGGGCAGTAAGAGCTTTGATGATAGAACTTATATTCGATTTGTTTATTGCCAGTAAATAAAAAACCGCAGATTTATTTATTGGCAATAAACAAAAATGGCTGATTTCGCCAGAAAAAAATAACAAGTAATGGCAAGGATTTCTATCCGGCAAGCGATGTATTCCCAAAAAGAAAACGATGACTTCTGCACCGAGAAACGGTGAGTTCTGGAGGAGAAAACTATGTTAACAAAAGGGGCAAAGGGTTAACAGGTTAACAGTTAACAGCTGTTTTTTGCATCCTCCCCCTCTCCCATACCTTATATTATATATAAATATATATACTTATTATTATATGTGAGTGGGGGGAAGTATACATTCTGGGCTGTTAACTGTTAACTCTGTTAACCCCCATCTGGAAAAATAACCTCTCAAACGCTCCTTCTTAAACAGGTTAAGTGTCTTATATTGAGGTAAGTAAGAGTCATCAATGATGACCGGAAGGAGACTTAAATGAAGCTTCGCAGTAGCAATAAATTGAGCCACTTGTGTATCCTTTATCATACGCTTGCGTGCAAAATATATAAAATAAGTAAGGGCTGCCAGTACATCCTGGCAGCCCTATTACGTTAGTATGTTATGAAAAATTTGAGAGAATTGAAACTTCACAGCTTCAGAATTGTTTTACTAAACATGATTTTTTATAGAGAAAGCATAGAAATAATCTACTTTAATAACGTTGGAGACGTTGTTGGAGTGCTTACCTGATCGATGCCTGTGCGTTGCATAGAATCAACCGAAGCAGAATCTCCCATGGCTACGGACACGCCCTTGCCACTCTTGATGTATCCTACGTTTTCAACAGAATCAATGTCATTGCTCTGGAAAGGTACCTGAGCAGCATTGCCCAATGTCAGGATGATAGCTACCACGGCAGCAGCCTTGAAGAGAGGCTTCAGGCGCTCTGTCAAAGAAATCACCTTTGCCTTGTTAGGCTTCTTGGTATATTCATCTTCAATCATCGCCATCATCTTCTGGTCGAAGTCATCACCCAGCGCCTCTTGCTTAGCCTCGCCCATCTCGTAAGAGAAGAGCGCTTGGTATGGCTTCAGCTCGGCAGGCAACTCGTCCTGGCTGAAGAATGCACGGAGAATCTCCTCTTCTTCGAGAGAAGTCTCGCCCTTCCAGTAGCGATCCAAAAGTTGGTTGATGTACTTATAATCCATATCTGTCGAATTGTTGAAATCTTTGTTTGACTGTTTGACGAGCCCTGAAGATGTTCACCTTTACTTGGTCTTCCGTGATGCAGAGGATGTCTGCTATTTCCTTGTAGGACTTTCCTTCGATGTCTCGAAGCTGCAGACAGCTGCGCTGCTTTTCAGGCAACTCGTCGATAATATTCCTTACGATGTCCAGTTTGTCTTTCTGAATCATCCTTTCTGAGGGGGTAGAAGTGTTTTCGTCTAACCTTTCTGTATTCTGCTCTTCCAGCGAATCATTCTGATTTTCCATCTTCTTGATGCGGTCGAGCGAGAGGTTGCGAGCGATGGTGAGGCTGTATGCCTCGATGGAGTCAAGCTCCAGCCATCTGTCGCGGGCGTTCCAGACTTTAATCAGCGTATCCTGCACAACGTCTTCCGCTTCCTCCCGGTTGAGAGTAATGCGAAGGGCCAGCCTGAAGAGTTTGTTCTTCAGCGGCAAAACATCGTTCTGGAAACTGATTTCTTTCATCCCTCTATAATTAATGACGACTATGTTATAAGAAAGTTACAACCAATCTTGATTTATTTCTATTTTTAACTCTTGTTAAGAAAAAAGGTGATGAATTCTTCACTCTTCACTCTTCGTTCTTCACTTAATCACCGTTCCGTGCTCTCCGTCGATGGCGGTAGCAAGGGTGATAATCACCTCTTTCACACCAGCATCGATGGCTGCAAGCGCATTCTCCAACTTAGGAATCATGCCGCCTGCCACGGTACCATCTGCTTTATATCTCTCAAAATCGGCATGGGTAATCACTGGAATCACGCTGTCGTCATCCTCAGGATTACTGAGCACGCCTTTCTTTTCAAAACTATATATCAATGTCACATCGTAGTAAGGAGCCAGAGCCTTGGCAGTCTCGCTGGCTATGGTGTCGGCATTGGTGTTGAGGATGTTGCCCTTGCCGTCATGGGTCAATGGAGCCATCACTGGAGTAATACCTTCATTAATAAGGGTCTGGAGCATCTTGCCGTTGGCACGCTCTACATCGCCCACGAATCCGAAGTCGATACCGTCCTTCAACGGACGCTTGTGACTGTGGATTACGTCCATATCAGCACCGGTCAGACCGAGAGCATTCACACCGTTAGCCTGGAGCTTGGCAACCAGGTTCTTGTTGACCAGACCGCCATAAACCATTGTTACCACTTCCAGCATGTCTGCATCAGTGATGCGGCGGCCGTTCACCATCTTGCTCTCGATGCCGAGGGCTGCGGCTACCTTAGTGGCACGGCGGCCACCGCCATGTACCAATACTTTCTTGCCAGGAATGGCTGCGAAATCCTTCAAGAGCTGTGCCAGCTGCTCGCTGTCTTCAACGATGGCACCGCCTACCTTTACTACTGTTACTTTTTCCATCTTTAAGTTTAGTTTATAGTTTGTAGTTAATAGTTTATAGGGCAATCTTGCTGTAAACTATTAACTATCAACTGTTAATTCTTACTGAAGATATGTGTATCCGAAGAGACCATTTCTATAGGTGCCCAGGAATTCCTTGCCCTCATCGAGCGAAATCTTACCTTCCTTCACACTCTTGGTTACCCACTGCTCCAACTGGCGGACGAGTTTCTTCGGATTGTACTGTACGTAATCCAATACCTCCTCTACGGTCTCGCCATCGAATATCTGGTCGATGCTATATTTGCCGTCCTTTACAGAGATGTGGGCAGCATTGGTGTCGCCGAAGAGATTGTGCATGTCGCCCAGAATCTCCTGATAGGCACCAACGAGGAATACACCGAGATAATATGGTTCGTTCTTCTTCAATGGATGAAGAGGAAGAACGTTGCCGATATGTCCGTCGGTAACGAAGTTGGCAATCTTTCCATCGCTGTCGCAGGTGATGTCCTGCAAGGTAGCGTTGCGGGTAGGACGCTCGTTCAGACGCTGGATAGGCATGATAGGGAAGAGCTGGTCGATAGCCCAACTGTCTGGCAGGCTCTGGAACAGAGAGAAGTTGCAGAAATACTTGTCGGCAAGAATCTTATCCAATCCTCTGAGTTCTTCTGGTACATGCTTCATGTGCTTGGCAAGATTGTTGATCTCGTGGCACACGCTCCAGTACATTGCCTCAATCTCTGCACGGGTCTTCAGATCTACGATGCCGTGAGAGAAGAGCTGCAGGGCCTCTTCGCGAATCTGCTCGGCATCATGCCAGTCTTCCAGCATGTTGCGAGGATTCAGGTTGTCCCATATCTCATAAAGATCCTTCACCAGCTGGTGGTCGGTCTCCTTCGCCTCAAACTCCTCAGGCATCTCTGGCAGGGAAGCTGTCTCCAAGACATCGATGACCAGGACAGAATGATGGGCAGAGAGCGAACGGCCGCTCTCGGTGATGAGGTTAGGGTGCTCGATATTGCTCTTGTTGGCTGCATCTACGAATGTATAGACACAGTCGTTCACATACTCCTGGATAGAGTAGTTTACGGAGCTCTCGCTGCTGGAAGAGCGGGTGCCGTCGTAATCTACACCGAGTCCGCCACCGCAATCTACGAAATCTACATTGTAGCCCATCTTGTGGAGGCTAATATAGAACTGGGCTGCCTCACGGAGAGCAGTTTGAATGCGGCGAATCTTGGTAATCTGACTTCCGATGTGGAAGTGGATAAGGCGCAGACAGTCGTGGAATCCCATCTCGTCTATCTTCTTGAGGGCTGTGAGCAGTTCTGCGCTGGTCAAGCCGAACTTAGATGCATCGCCGCCGCTTTCAGCCCATTTGCCTGAACCTGAAGAAGCCAGCTTGATGCGGATACCGATGTTTGGCTTTACGTTGAGCTTTTTGGCTACCTTTTCGATGATATCCAGCTCATTGAGCTTTTCTACTACGATAAAGATGCGCTTGCCCATCTTCTGAGCCAGCAAGGCAAGTTCGATGTAGCTCTCGTCCTTGTAGCCGTTACAGATGATGAGCGAGTCGCTCTGTGCCTGTACGGCGATGACGGCGTGGAGTTCAGGCTTAGAGCCAGCCTCCAGTCCGAGGTTGAACTTCTTGCCGTGAGAGATAATCTCCTCAACGACCGGCTGCATCTGGTTCACCTTAATAGGATAGATGACAAAGTTTTCTCCCTTGTATCCATACTCTTCCTTTGCCTTTTGAAAACAGCTGGCTGTTTTCTCGATGCGGTTGTCGAGGATGTCTGGGAAACGGAGCAGTACGGGAGCGTTGATGTCGCGTAATGCCAACTCGTCCATGATGTCGCGCAGGTCTATCTGCGTGTTGTCCTTGCATGGAGTTACATAGACATCACCCTTGCCGTTGATGCCAAAGTAAGAAGTACCCCAACCACAGATGTTGTAGAGCTCCTTCGAGTCTTCAATAGTCCATTTCTTCATTTTCTAATCTTGCTTGCTGGAAATCAGTTTTGTTTGTTACCTTTATTATATATTACTTTATTAGATACGGCTATATGTTCAGCAGGTCTCTGATCTGCTGAATAATAGCGTTGATTTTATCATAATTGTCCATCACGTTGATATCGATGATGTGTTTTGCCTTCTCGTAGTAAGGCTCTCGAAGTTTCAGCTGCTCATGGATAAACTCGTCTACCTCTTCCGGTGTTTTGTTGAGCAGCAGAGGGCGCACGCCTTTGCCCATCTTCAGATGAGCGTGAAGGGTCTCTGGAGATGCCTTCAGGTAAAACGTTTCGCCAAGTTGGTTCATGTAGTCCATATTGTCGAAGAAACATGGTGTTCCTCCTCCGCAACTTACCACTACATTTTCAAACTCTGCCACTTCGTGTAGCATATTGTGCTCTATCTTGCGAAATCCCTCTTCTCCAACTTCATCGAAGATCTGTTTAACGGTTTTGCGCATTCGGCTCTCGATATACCAGTCGAGATCGTAGAACATAACGCCAAGGTCTTTGGCGAGGGCTTTGCCGACCGTTGTCTTGCCGGCGCCCATGTATCCTATGATGATGATTGACTTCATTTTCTTCTGTTTCTATGTCAATGAGGCATGTTTATGATTTCTTTCTGCCTCTAGCCTTTGGTTCTGGAGCAGCTTTGATAATTTCCATACACTCCTCGTATGTAAGCTCCTCTGCACTCTCATGTTTTGCCTTTGGAATGCGGTAATTCTTGCCGTCGTAAGCAATGTATGGACCATACTTGCCATTGAGAATTTCCATCTTATCGTCCTCATCGAAAACTTTGAGATGGCGCTTCTCTTCGGCTTCGCGCTTTTCCTTGATCAGTTCGATGGCTCTATCCAGTGTGATGGTCAGCGGATCATCCTCCTTTGGAATAGAAACATACTTGCGGTTATGGAGGATGTAAGGGCCGTATCGGCCAGAGCCAACTGTTACAGTAATGCCTTCATAATCACCGAGTTCTCTTGGTAGCTTGAAGAGTTCCAAAGCCTCTTCCAGGGTGATGGTTTCGATGCTCTTGTCTGATGGCAATTGGGCAAACTGAGGCTTGTCTTTGTCTTCTGCAGAACCAATCTGTACCACTGGTCCAAAACGGCCAATCTTGACGAATACTGGCTTTCCGGTCTTTGGATCATTTCCGAGATTGCGCTCGCCGGCTTTGTGCTGGTTGCGGGCTTCCAGGACTTCCTTCACTTCAGGCTCAAAGCCCTTGTCGAAATCCTTCATCCAGTTGGTCCATTCGGTCTTTCCTTCTGCAATATCATCAAACTTCTTCTCTACGTCTGCCGTAAAGTTGTAGTTCATGATGTTCGGGAAGTTCTCCATCAGGAAATCGTTTACTACAATGCCGATATCAGTAGGCAGAAGCTTGCCCTTTTCAGAGCCTGCCATCTCTTTCTTCAACTTCTGGGTTATCTTGATGCCCTTCAGAGAATCTATGGTAAATGTGCGCTCTTCACCCGTCTTGTCACCCTTTACTACGTATTGACGCTGCTGGATGGTACTGATAGTTGGAGCATAGGTAGATGGACGGCCGATGCCGAGATCTTCCAGTTTCTTCACCAGACTGGCCTCTGTGTATCTTGCAGGAGCCAGAGAATACTTCTCTGTAGCAAGGATTTCTCTGCGCTGCAATTCATCGCCTTCTTTCAGGGCTGGAAGAATGTGGGAAGAATCCTCAGCATGCTCTTCATCGTCGGTTGACTCGAGATAAACCTTGAGGAAACCATCGAATGAAACAACCTCGCCGGTAGCAACAAACTTTTCGCTTGTGTTGCCGATATTGATGTTGATAGTTGTCTTTTCGAGTTGTGCGTCAGCCATCTGAGATGCGATGGTACGCTTCCAGATGAGTTCGTAAAGGCGCTTCTCCTGAGCGGTTCCTTCGATGGTTGGTTCATTCATATATGTAGGACGGATAGCCTCGTGCGCTTCCTGTGCACCCTTTGAACTGGTGTGGTAGGCACGAGTCTGGCTGTATTCCTTGCCATATTCTCTGATAATCTCATCTTTGCTGGCGTTGGAACAGAGCGTAGAGAGGTTTACGCTATCGGTTCGCATGTAAGTGATGCGTCCGCTTTCGTAAAGTTTCTGGGCTATCATCATGGTCTGTACAACGGTGAAACCAAGCTTGCGTGCTGCCTCCTGTTGCAGAGTAGAAGTAGTAAAAGGTGGTGCAGGAGAACGCTTTAAAGGCTTTTTGGTTACAGATTCAACCATAAACTTAGCGTCTTTACACTTCTCAAGGAAAGCTTCAACCTCTTCGTGGGTATTGAAACGCTGGTCCAGTTCTGCCTTTACCTCTGTTGCATTGCCGCTGTCGCTGATCAGGGCGAAAATAGCGGTAACGCGATAGTATGGAACACTCTGGAACTTCTGGATTTCACGCTCACGTTCTACTATCAGACGGACAGCAACACTCTGTACACGACCTGCAGAAAGGGCTGGCTTAACCTTTCTCCACAAGATAGGAGAAAGCTTGAAACCTACCAGTCGGTCGAGTACACGACGTGCCTGCTGGGCATTCACCAGGTTCATGTCCAGATGGCGTGGGTTCTTGATTGCGTCAAGAATAGCCTGTTTGGTAATCTCGTGGAAGACAATACGGTTTGTCTTCTCCTCATCCAATCCCAGTACTTCGCAAAGGTGCCAGCTGATGGCTTCTCCCTCGCGGTCCTCATCGGATGCTAACCAGATTTTCTTGGCTTTCTTCGCATTCGTTTTCAATTCTGTAACGAGTTTTTTCTTTTCCTCTGGAATCTCATAATCAGGTTCCATGGTTTTCTCGTTTATACTAAGTTCCTTCTTCTTCAGGTCACGGATATGACCGTAAGAAGACATAACCTTATAGTCCTTACCTAAAAACTCTTCGATCTTTTTAGCCTTCGCAGGGCTCTCGACGATTACTAAATTCTCTTGCATAAGCTTATACACAATTTTTTCGGTTGGCAAAAGTAAGTAAACTTTTTGCTTATACCTTATTATATGGTGTTTTTTTTGTTTTTTTTAATGTTTGGGAGCCATATTTGGCTGTATTGAACCCTTTTTACCCCAATTTTGTTTCCAAATAACGATGGAGCCCCTTGCGTATGGAATCGAATGCAAACTCATCAGGATTGAGTCTGCTCAATGGTATCCAGAATGATTCTTCAGCATCGTCCATTGCTTCTATATGAGTGTCGTCTTTCACCTTCACTTCATAGAACATATCGAGGGTATGAACCATGAAACCTGAGTAAAGGTAGAGATTTGGGTAGCTGAACTGATACTTAACGTCAGTTGCATCCAGTCCGGTTTCCTCTTTTACCTCTCTTGCTATACCTTCTTCACCTGTTTCATCCATGTCGACGAAACCGCCTGGCAAATCGAGTGCTCCCTTGGCTGGGTCTTTCTTGCGCCTTACTGCCAGGAGCTCTTCCTTACTGTTGAGTATGAGAGCTACCGTAGCACTGCTTGGATTGAGGTAATAAGAGAATCCGCAGTCCTTACACTTCTTGCTCTTGATGTTGTTGATTTCGAAATGATTAGAGCCGCAAACCGGGCAAAACTGAAACTTATCTAATACGTGACTCATATTATGATTAATGTATAATGGAAAAGAATTTATCATCATGTTATAATCGAAAAGCGGCCGGTCTTTGACTGCTGAACAAAGATCGGCCGCTGGTTATCTGATATTTACCAATTATCTGTACGGAATGGGAAGAGAGGCAGGTTGCCTGCATTTGCCATATTGCCGAGCTGGAAGTTGCGGAAACAGTAGCGAAAGGCTACTGGTTTCTTTACCTCAGGACTGGTTACGATGACGCACTCATTCCAAGGATCGTTGCCTTCCTGCCAGAAGTGCTTGGCTGTAGCCTTATGGAATACCTTATCTTCGCCTGCAACTTCGAAACCTTCGATACCTTCAAAGCGGTTGTAGGCTCCGTAGGTGTTGTCGAAATGCACCTTTACTGTATCACCTACAATCTTCATCTCCTTGAAGGTCATGCTCTCGCTGAAGAGTCCCTTCATGCCATAGGTCTTGCTGAGTGCCTGGAGTGCAAGACGTTCGCCTACAGGCTGTTTCTGACATGGATGAATCTGCTCAACCTCGTATGGGTAAACCAGGTCTTCGGTACAGACGATGCCGCTGTTTGGAATCACCTTGGCTGCATTGAACTGCTGTTCACGGAGCTTAGGTCCCCAATCGCCATTTACGTCGCCATTATGATAAGGTGCAATCTGTACGAAATAGAATGGCAGTTCGCCCTGCTTGAAGTCTCTGCGCCACTGGGCAACGAGGTCGGCAAGACGTTTGGTATACTGGCCGTCCGGGTCGCCCACGTTAGAACATCCCTGATAGAAGAGAATACCCTTTACGCTATAGTTGAGGATAGGGTGGAAAGTTCCGTTACCCCAGAGAAGAGGGTAGAGGAAATCCCACTTAAACTTAGGGTTCTTGGTCATCTTTACAGAGTCGAGCTCTTCCTTGGTGTTCTTCTTCAGGTAGTCGCGGTCGAGCCAGCTTTCTACACGGCTTCCACCCTTGTTTGCCATGACCAGACCTACCGGAATATCAAGAGTCTTGTTTACTACCTGTGCAAAGAAGTATCCTGTAGCAGATGCATCGCCTACGGTTTCCGGGTTAACCTCCTTCCATTCGCAGTTGGCATCATCTAACGGCTTACTGCTCATTACGCTAGGAATCTTTACGTAATGTATGCCTTTGTACTGGTTTGCTTCTAGCACCGCCTTGTTGTAACCTTCTACAGGGCAGTTGCCAAATCCTTTTACAGGCATCTCCATGTTGCTCTGACCTGCACAAACCCATACTTCTCCTGCCAGCACATTGTTGAGAGTGGTCTTTTCGCCATCATCGAAAGTGATGGAGAGTGGGGTGTAGCTCGCCTTCGGGGTTTGTACTTTGATAGCCCATTTGCCATCCTTTCCGGTCTTGGTAGAATATTTCTGCCCAGACCATGAGGTGGTTACCTCTACGGTGGTTCCTGGTTTGTCCCATCCCCAGAGGCTAGCCTCTGTGTTTTGCTGTAAAATCATGTTGTCACCCAAGATGTGTGGCAACTTTACTTTAGCCTGCGCTCCTATTGTGATAAGCCCCAAGGCTGCCATTGCTAAAAATTTCTTATTCATTTTTTAGGGTTTAAAAGTTTATCGTTTTTTGTTCTTAAGTTCCTTGTATAGTTCGTATTCTGATATTGCCATCTATGTTATCATGAAAGCAGATACAGAACTGACGTTAAAGAATAAGAGTTAGAAGCTGGAAGATGAAAAACCGAAACTGTTCTCTCCAAACTTCTAACTCCTGGTTATCTTAAAGAAGGTTCTTGATGGCTGCCTCTATGTCCTTAATCTGTGCATCACGTGCCTGCAGGGTGTTGGTGCGGTCGATCAGGAAGAAGGTAGGAATGCTCTGGACATTGTAGAGAGTCAGACTCTTGCCCTGAATGCCATCTTCATCGCGTACGCAAATCCAAGGGATGGCAGCGGTAGAGGTCTTCCAGAAGTGCTCGTCAGGGTCTACTGATACCTGATAAATCTCTAGTCCGGCTGCATGATACTTGTTGTAGAGTTCACGCAACATCATGATGCGCTTGGTGCTCTCTTTGCTGGCGAAGAGATGGAAGTCGAGCAGTACCACCTTGCCCTTGAGGTCGGAGAGGCGGCGTACCTGTCCCTTGTTGTCCTGAAGTGCAAGTTCGATGCATCCGTTTACGCTCACCTTGCTGGCCTCAATCTGCTGCTGTGCCATCTGGTTCTCGATGATGCGGATGTCCTTCATTCCCTCAATGGCGATATTGTGGAGGTTCTTGCCACGCTCAGCGCCAGGATAGTAGGTATCCCAACTGGTTGCTACGGCAGCAAATACCTTCACGTCGTCTTTGTTGTTGCGAGGGTTGAAGATAAGCGTATTCACATTGCCCAACTGTACAGTTTGGAAGAGCGCATAGTAAGCGTATGCCTTCATTGGCTCCTTGAAGATGTAGTTGGTCTTGATGTCCTGTTTGTAAGCCTGGAGCATGCGGCCTACGATGGATTCGATAGAATCGTTGCCGATGTTAGGATCTTTCACGAGCCCGTTGATATTGCTCTGGAGAGTCATCTGCTTAAGAGACAACTCCTTGATCTTGTTGCAGTTTTCAGAACCTTCCACTTCGTATTTGAAGCTCATCTGCGGATAAGCCGCCTTTACCTTGACGGTTTCTGTAGAATCAATGGAAAGGTTGATGGTTTGGTTGGCGATACGTAAGCGGTAGAACTCTGGGGTAACAGAGTCCATGGCAGCCTCGTCGAAGGCAAAGGCACCATCCTCGCCCAGTTTCACAGAGTCGATTTTCACAGGACCGTTCAGGCTGATGTTCTCCAGATAGAGCATAGAGTCCTGAGCCTCTGTGATATTGCCGTTGATGTGGAATTTCTTGTTGTTACAAGAAGTCAAAGCCAGTGCAGCTACCATAATCGCTGCCACTGAAAAGAGTCTAGTTATCTTCATGAATTTTATTATTTTGCAAAATTATCGAGTGCAAAGATAGTAATAAAATTGCGAATAATGCACCTTCTATAGATAAATTATTAAAAAAAGTGGAAAATAATTGCTGATTTATTTGTTTATTAATAATTAAAGAGGTATCTTTGCAGCGTTTTAGATATTTTAGATGTTAGACAAAACAATAAGTTTTTTAATTTAGATGAACGTAATTACAAAAAGTGTTCAGTTGCCTGATGGAAGAACCATCACAATTGAGACCGGAAAAGTTGCAAAACAGGCTGATGGTGCTGCGGTTCTCCGCATGGGTAACACAGTGCTTCTCGCAACTGTTTGTGCAGCAAAGGATGCAGTTCCGGGTACAGATTTTATGCCTTTGCAAGTAGATTATCGTGAGCAGTACAGTGCTGCAGGTCGTTTCCCTGGTGGTTTCACCAAGCGCGAAGGCAAAGCCAGCGATGAGGAAATCCTTACCTCTCGTCTTGTGGACCGTGCTTTGCGTCCACTTTTCCCTTCTAACTACCATGCAGAAGTTTACGTACAGGTAATGTTGCTCTCAGCCGATGGTGTTGACCAGCCAGATGCCCTCGCAGGTTTCGCTGCTTCAGCTGCCATGGCTTGTTCAGATATTCCTTTCGAGTACTATATCTCTGAGGTTCGTGTAGCTCGTATCAATGGTGAGTATGTTGTAAACCCTACATTCCAGCAGATGGAAGAGGCAGACATGGATATCATGGTTGGTGCTACCAAGGACAATATCATGATGGTAGAAGGTGAGATGAAGGAAGTTTCTGAGCAGGATCTCATTGGTGCCCTCAAGGTGGCTGCCGAGGCTATCAAGCCTATGTGCGAACTCCAGTATGAGTTGGCTAAGGAGAAGGGTACTGACGTGAAGCGTGAGTATGACCACGAGATCAACGATGAGGAACTCCGTGAGCAGATTAAGTCTGAGCTTTACAAGCCAGCTTATGATATCAACCACCAGGCTTTGGAGAAGCATGCACGTCAGGATGCTTTCGACAAGGTTTTGGCTGATTTCCTCGAGAAGTATGACGCTGCTCATACCGATCTTTCTGAGGAAGACTTGGAGGAGAAGCACGCTGAGGCTACCCGTTACTATGATGACGTAATGCGCGATGCTATGCGCCGTTGCATCCTCGATGAGGGCTTGCGTCTTGATGGCCGTGCTACTACAGAAATCCGCCCTATCTGGTGCGAGGTATCTCCACTCCCAATGCCTCACGGAAGCGCTATCTTCCAGCGTGGTGAGACGATGTCTCTCTCTACATGTACTCTTGGTACAAAGATGGATGAGAAGCTTATCGACGGTGTGCTCGAGAAGAGCTACCAGCGCTTCCTCCTTCACTATAACTTCCCTCCATTCTCAACAGGTGAGGCTAAGGCTCAGCGCGGTGTAGGCCGTCGTGAGATTGGTCACGGTCACTTGGCATGGCGTGGTTTGAAGGGTCAGATTCCTACAGACTTCCCTTACACGGTACGTTTGGTAAGCCAGATCTTGGAGTCTAACGGTTCTTCTTCTATGGCTACTGTTTGTGCCGGTACTCTCGCCCTGATGGATGCAGGTGTTCCTATGAAGAAGCCAGTTTCTGGTATTGCTATGGGTCTTATCAAGAACCCAGGTGAGGACAAGTACGCTATCCTCAGTGATATCCTCGGTGATGAGGACCACTTGGGTGATATGGACTTCAAGACCACTGGTACCCGCGATGGCTTGACTGCTACACAGATGGATATCAAGTGTGATGGTTTGAGCTTCGAGATTCTTGAGGAGGCTTTGATGCAGGCTAAGGCTGGTCGTGAGCATATCCTCAACTGCATGATGGAGACAATCTCTGAGCCACGTGCTGAGATGAAGCCACAGGTTCCACGTATCGTAGCATTCGATATCCCTAAGGAGTTCATCGGTGCTGTTATCGGCCCTGGTGGTAAGATTATCCAGCAGATGCAGGAGGATACTGGTGCGACAATCACTATCGAGGAGACTGATGGTAAGGGCCACGTCCAGGTATCTGCTCCTAACAAGGATTCTATCGATGCAGCTTTGGCTAAGATCAAGGCTATCGTAGCTGTTCCTGAGGTTGGTGAGGTTTACGAGGGTACTGTTCGCTCTATTATGCCTTACGGTTGCTTCGTAGAGATTCTCCCTGGTAAGGATGGTTTGCTCCACATCTCTGAGATTGATTGGAAGCGTCTTGAGACAGTTGAAGAGGCTGGCATCAAGGAAGGCGACAAGATCAAGGTGAAGTTGATGGAGATTGATCCTAAGACTGGCAAGTACAAACTTTCTCATCGTGTATTGATGGAGAAGCCAGAGGGCTATGTAGAGCGTGAGCGTCGTCCACGTCCTGAGCGCGGTGAGCGTCGCGGTCGTCGTGATGAGCGTCATGAAGGTCGCGGTGAGCGTCCAGCTCGTCAGCCACGTCGTTACGAGCATCGTAATGATGAGCAGGCTCCTAAGGGGTTCAACGACTCTTTGGATCACAACAATGATGTAGAATAATCTGCGTATTAGACACATTATTATATATAAAGGCACATTCCGATCGGAATGTGCCTTTTTTGATAGTATGCTCGGCATGAGCATTGTCTAATGGGTGCAAGTCCCTAGTAAGCCCTAATAGCGGGAATTA